>Ga0247763_1000842_pt1 | contig 18391 bp, 20 predicted proteins | sample UWRJL141409B4_FD_179926 | JGI IMG/M metagenome (GOLD analysis project Ga0247763, IMG submission 179926) | Plant litter microbial communities from Arlington Agricultural Research Station in Wisconsin, United States - UWRJ-L141-409B-4 | ecosystem: Environmental > Terrestrial > Plant litter >...
TTATCCCCAAACCAAAGCGTCAGAGCGTAGAGTGTAAGCTCCATCTTCTTGCAAGCCTGAATGATTTGGAAGTATTGTGACGCTTCAGCACGAAATCTGAGACTTGTTCTTTCCCAAATGTACTGAAAAAGCTCGGACAATTTTTCAGGGAGCTTATACACGTTGTTCTGAAGATCTCGTATGCTGGGCCCATCTTGGAAAGCGTTCTCAAGCAAACCCAAGACGATAGATACCCAGAGAAAAACCCCGGCAGCCCTACTGACAACCTCTGTGATGATGCTCGTAGCCTGCTGCGGATTGGTGTCTGCAAAATCCTTGTACCCCGGACTCGATCCAAGTTTGTTTCGGACGAAAAGCTCGATATCGTCTCTTGTGAGGTTTTCGAGTCTCAACCTTTTGGTCGTAGCATACTCGTCCTGGAAAATGTTCCAAGGGCGGCTGCTCACGCAGATCTTGACCCATGACTTTTCATTGGCCTTTCGAAGCAGTCTGATGAGATTTTGATGATCGTCTTTGAATTCGTCAAGACCATCCACAATCAGAGCCAACTTCAGCGCCTCTCCCGTAGAGAGGCTTAGGAGAGCCTCGAAGGCCGACTGCAGCTCATCAGCCGTTAACGCCGGCAACGCCACAGGTCCGCCGAGTGATCGAAGAAGAAACCATCGAGCGGGCAGCAAGTCAGCCACAAGATGAGGCTTTTGTTGGATAACATCGTACAGTAAAGTTCTGAGCAGACCTTGGTGGGTGTTTTGCAGCGAGTCTGTACCTGCGTTCCAGGAAAAGTAGCGAGCCGTCATAAGCTGAGCTTTTCCAGCCCAGACGCGCAGGTAGTCCTCGAACCTCGGATCATTGGCAACAAACTTGACCAGGGTGGACTTCCCTGCCCCAGGCTTCCCGCTGATCCAGTAAATATCCATCCCCAGGGTCGCCCTGCAGCCAGCGTGGAAAACTGTCCCATAGATCGTGACCATCTCTCGATCTTCGGGGCTTTTTAAAGATCCACTCAAAGGTCTCGGCATACCTTCGAGGGATATCTGCTTCTCGATGGCCTAGAGAAGCGAAGAAGAGACTCTGGAGAATCCTGTCGAGTTGGTGGCGGTCCTTATCCTCGTCCACCGGAATCTGGCTTGCGTATGCCTTGGCGCTCCGCCTATTGCTCATGACGTAATGGACCAACTCTTCTGTCGGGTAATGATGCTGTGACAAGGTTCCGTCGGCAATACCGACAACCGTTGAAGCAAAGCGCCTCGTGTTCTCATCGATCTGGTCCAGTCTCATGATCATGTCCTCCTGTTGCTTTGTGAATCGACTCAGCTCAACACCATTCTTCTGCGCTTCGCCCCTAAAGACACATATGTATTGGTTAGTTTTTCCTCGCCAGAGGTCCAGGAAGAATCGTAACCCACCACAGACTAGACAACAGTTCGGCCATCATCTGCTGCCGAATTCGGCTCAACTGTCCCGATAAACGTTCAATTTCACCCGCTGCAGCGACTTTTCTCAGAGCGGTCGTCAGACTAGAGGCTGCCATCGCCAATCTATTGGAACCCCGAGCCTGCAGCCTGTGAAGGATATCCTGCAACTCATCGTGGGACTGTCTGCAGTCCCGACAGAGCCGCCGAAAAATTCCCTCCGAGGCCTCATTGTCCCCGGTCAGCCTGGATTCTACGTTTTCAGCGAGATTTGCAAGGTCTTTTGACACGATGGAGAGCTCGACAAGCTCGGACGCCTGGCCGGAGGAAGAGGTATACGTTTCGTGTGCGTTTTTCAATAATCGAGAACCGAAGTCGGCAAACTGCACAACAGCCGCTGAAAAAGAAAGAGCGCTGAGGGGATCCATGTTATTTTTCCCTCGTAGGAACGGCCTAGCCCAGTTGAAGAGGGCACACTCGTCGTCCGCAGAGGAGTAAGTCGGGGAGAATGCCGCTTGGCCGTTGGGGGGGGGCTCCGCCTAAAGCCCGCCGGTCGGTTCTTTGCGACGCCTGAGAGTCCACGACTCAGAGAAACTGACTGCTCAGAAAGGTAGAGTTCATTGGTGGTCGGAAAGACTGCAAGTCGGGCTGCCCCTTTCACGGCGTCCGTACCGACCTCTGATGGGCTGAAGCCAGAAGCCTAATGCACTATGAGCTGCGCGCTAAACCAACCACGTCTGCACCCTGCTGACCCTTGGGTTGGGCTGTGACTACCACATGCTTGTCCCCAACCTTCAATTGGTTGTGATTGCGTGCCCGGCATCTAGAGATGCTGCCTCGCTACTGCTCTCGCGGCGTCCGTGGCGACCTCTGATGGGCTGAAGCCAGAAGCCTAATGCACCATCAGCTGCGCCCTAAACCAACCACGTCAGCACCCTGCTGACCCTTGGGTTGGGCTGTGACTACCACATGCTTGCCCTCAGCCTTATTGGTTGTGATTGCGTGCCCGGTATCGATGCCAGCCCTCCACTCGTCTCACCCGTGCCATTTTTCGTGTGCCGCATTATGCGACCGGGGAGAGCGTTACCGTCGCGCCACGAGCGGTGGACTTATCGCCTAGCTCTACGATGGTCGATTCTTGATCCATCTTGCTTTAGGAACTGCCTTCGATCCCTTCGGCCCATTCTCCATTGAGAGAACGTGCGGCAACAGCAACAAGAACAACCCCATCAAAAGCCCAAGTATTGGCATGACAATCGTGCGCAGCCGAGATGAGCTACTTTGTTGGTACAACAAGCACTGGCTTCATCAGCACGGGCGAGATAAGCACTGGCACCTTGCCCCAGTCATGCGAAATCGTCGGCGACCAGACGCTCATTGGCACGGGTATCCGCGTCGGCTTCTACCTCCTTTACGCCGCCGCCATCATCGCCGTCCTCTTCGGTGTTGATAAACGATTCCGGTTCTGGCACGGCGCATGGGGCGTCCTCGCCCTTTCACTCTTCTTGTTCCTGTTCCTGAACATTACAAGCTCCAACCTGGTCATCATCGACTACGCCATTCTAATCGAACTTGTTCTCTGGTATCCGGTTTACTTTGTCGTCACCATCCTCTCCCAGCAGGTGCCAGTCATTGGAAAATCTCACAGCATATCCGACAACGAACTTCACGAGCGCCTGCAGAGATGTTGGGATCGGTCTATAACGCAGCGCGACATTGCCCGGGCGCGTGGGCATGTTGATATTTTGAAGGCATTCGCACTCTATGCCTCGGCGGAGGCTGCCGAGAAAGACTTGGAACACGCCCAAGCAGGTCTCAGTAATGCGATTCGCCTTACCGTCTCCCATTTTCACGAGGGTTTGGAAGGCCAAGGGCAGGACAACCTCACGACGGTCTACGACCAAGGCCTGATCGACGAAATCTCGGCTGCTCCGACACGCAGCGATGTCTACAAGCTGCGCAAACTATACATCGCGGCCTTACTACACATGAACGCTTCCTACGCCGAAGCCCGCACCGCTGAGCAGGAAGTCACCGTCATTGCCGCGGAGGAACTGGGTATCGAGCGCCGAAACCACCTTGGGAAGCGCGTGCTACGCCATTTTCTCCTTACCTGCAGCTACAAGGACCAACTGGCGGCCGCTATCGGTCTGCTGGTATGGTCCATGTATATTTTCGGCACCGCAGCACTGAATTGGCCCATGATGCACTACGGCCTGAAGTCCGGCGGCATCTGCGATGATGTCCCGACTGTCTACTTCATCTTCGCGCCAAAGAAACCCTTCATCGACAGCAGCTTCTCAAGCTTCCTCAAAGTCTGGACCGTAGGCGCGTGCATCCTTGCCATTTTCACCACCGCGGTGGCGTTTTTCATACTCGCTGTTAGTCTCTTCGGCCCGTCGGTGGTCGACATGGCAATCCGGAGGAGGAAGAAAAAGGATAAACGACCGGCCGAAGGCGACAACTCCAAGGATCACTCGCGCCGCGCACGGGGTCAACATTCACAGGACATCCTCGATTGCATATGCCGCGCCGATGTTATGATGGGACAAGAACGTTATAGCCTACTGACGAGATCGCCGATCCACTTCACCTTGTGGAACATTCCATGGGCAACCCTGCTGGCTGTGCTACTAGTCATGGCCATCACTTGCTCCGAGCTGACCATCAGGAGGCAAGGGCCGAACAACAACCGGCCGGTACACTTTAAGAGGCCGCCACTGCACGAGATATCAGAAATTCTGGCGTTCCTGATTGGTCTGTACTCGCTTGCCTTGACGTGTTTGAGCATTGCTGGGGGAATTGTTTTAGCCATCCTTCGTCCACGTAAAAGAAAGGTGAAGAGAACTGTTTGATGAATCCTATCATCATCGGGGGAAGAGGCTGAGTCGAGGGTCGAGTCATTAGAAGGAACAGATGAGGAAGTGAGTTGGCTTGGTTTGTGCTAGCAGATATTGATGCACGAATAGCAAAAATGGGGGTGCGCGACTAGCAAATGCCTTATTATTAGGGATAGGACAACAATAAAAGATATGGTCAAGACTCGACTAGCAGTATACAACACCTGCATCCACAGGTTGGAGGGCGGGGATGGATTGAGACTGGAAAAATCATAGCTTGGAAAGAAACGGGGTTGGCGGGTCACGACCCCACACACCTTTTCTGCAAAGTCCTATATTCTCCACCAGCAAATATCTGTTCTCCTCTGGTGTCAACCAATCACACAAGGTGGCTGTCATGGCATTTTTTAACAGCCCGCGTTCAACAGATGCAAGGTTAGGAAAGGTTATCTGTTGGTCCCGCTGCGGCCCTACTGTTAGAAGTACCTGCCTTTGTAGGCGACGTCTCCTGCTCGTTTTTGGTCAGTCCCTTACTTCCGAAAAAGAGACTCATCATCAGATTGAGCCGGGTGAGCCGAGCAACTTTGCTACCTTATCGCGCGCGACCGGTCGCACCTCGGCTGAGCGGAATAAGCCAGGCAGCTATACAACAGACGTTGGCATTTTTTCATGCACGTATCTCCGCGCTCGAGAGCCTCAAAACAATAATTTTGATGAAAGAAAGTAACCAATCCGAATTGTCTTTACGGTGCATCTTCGTTAGCACGGCCTCGTAGTAAAATACACGCATATGCTCTCCGATCTGTAACGACCCATATCACCCGAACTCTGAAAACTAGAAAAGCAACATCTCATTGGAGATGTGCGCTGCTCGGCGCTCGACCCCTGATTGTGGTCAGGTGACACAGATGAATCAGGTTGCTTTGAGATAGTATTGAGTCGTCCGAGTGCTGGACGGGAGGTGAGCAGCGTTGTCGCTGGAAAACCAATGCAGCACGCGCGCAGCAGCCAACGACTTGCAGGAGTATCGCCGGCGTTGGGTTGTGCCGGCATGGATGTATGACCTTCGTCGCAGCATGAACAACCAACAAATGCAAGATACATTTTGGGGTAGCGTCTCCAGAACGGTACCAAGAGCTGCCGTTTTAGCTACATCCGTTATGAATGTTGAGGTCCGTGGGTGGCCAGTCTTTCTGGTGTAAGATGTATCCCATTTTCTGGAACCCCAATAGATAAGTCAATGAGGGCCAGACTAGTAGTTGGGTCAGTGACGACCAGCGAATCCCTGGTGTTGTATGTTTTTTGTTTTGTTTTTCGTATGCTTTTAGCGCGCCAAACTTCCCGTCTCACTGGATATGCCGTTCCCAGCCCGGCGGCAGCTTTGCTACATCCAGAAAAGTGGCCGAGCCGAGTGCCCGTCAGCCTCGACTGGCTGACCCAAATTTGCCGAGCGTCGGATCCGCATAGCCACTTTTTTGGATCCTCTTTCGGTCTCCTCTCCCTGGTACTTGCCGGGCATTTGACCGGTTCGGACCGAGCGGTGCCCATGACCTGTAGACAGCCCACAAAGAAGATGACATCGGAGAGATGGAGCGTCCGGTATGGAAATATCGAAGATAACTCTCCGGATGGGTTGTTGAAACTGCAAGAAAGTATAAGAGCAAGCTCGACGCATCTTCTCTACTCTTTTACGTGATTGAATTCCCCTCATAAATTTGTTTCTTCCAATTCATCCACAACTTTCTTATTGAACTAGCACATCAATCCTGCCCACCCACCCTTACATGTTTAGGCATCTAAGCATGGCCCCAACCATGCGAGCCTGGCAATACGTCAATGGCGTCACGGCCAAAACCCTCGTCGGCAGACTGGAAGATTCCATCGCTCTACATGTCGCCGCGTCCGCACCAGACAAGTCCTCTCTCGCCAAAGACCAACTTCTCATCCGTGTGATATCCGCGTCCCTCAACCCGGCCGACTACAAAATGCCCGAGTCGGATTGGTTTGGACGATTGTTCGGCTTACGGGCTGATGCGCAGCCGGGAATGGATTTCTGCGGCCGCATCGTCGCCAAACATGATGCGCTCAATAACACGAACTCTCGATACCGCGAAGGTCAGCGCGTATTTGGCTCTCTGGCTAAAGCCTCCCGGTTCGGAACCCTCGGGGAATTCATCGTCGCTTCTACCTCAGAAATTGCTCCCGCTCCAGAGCAAATCGGATCAGATCAGGTGGCGGCATTGGGCACCAGTGCAGGCATCGCTTACAAGTCTCTACTTCTTGCGGGAGTCAAAGAGGGTTCAAGTGTTTTTATCAACGGCGGGAGTGGCGGGGTGGGAACCTACATGATTCAACTCGCCAAGGTGCTGGGCGCCACAAACGTGACGGTCGCGACATCGTCGTCAAACATCAACCTAGTACGGAATTTGGGCGCCGACGATATCATCGACTATAAAATGGCAGATGTGCTCGCCGAACTTGGAAGGAAAGGACAGATTTTTGACGCCGTGTTTGATAATGTCGGGATTCCCCAAAACTTGTATCAAGAAAGTCACGCTTTTCTTAAAAAGAGTGGGGTTTACGTGCAAGTTGCGGCAGATCCCACCGTCTGGGCGACATTTCGCATTCTGGGCATCATGTCCAAATCGTTAGTTAGTCCGACAGGTGGGGCGTTTCGTTTCGCGGTAGACAAAGGGAACGGTGCGGATTATGAAGTTATTGCGCGGTGGGTTGCCGAGGGGAAAGTCAAGCCGGTCATTGGGAGGACAGTTGAGTTTGAAGAAAATGTTCCAGAGGCATATGCGGAACTCCGCCGGGGGAGGTCTAGGGGGAAGATTGTAGTGCATGTGGGGGAGTGAGAAGTGAGAATGGTAGAGAACGAGTAAATTGTGGCTAGGGCTTATGGTCGGGTCAAAATTCGCCCGCAAAGTCTCCGCTGATTCAACCAAGTGAGACACGGTTCTCAGCATTTCATTTCCCATTCTTTCCTTCTTGGTACATGTACACACCCACACTGCAGCATCCACGAGACCAGAAATATGGCAGGCAAAACATCTCTCACCGTCATTGACGCGGTCAAAACCCAAGCATGCCATTCTTGCCGTGAGTAACCACCCAACGCAAACCCAGTTTGCCCACTATTTTTAACAGAGAGTGATAGGAACACGAAAGCTTCGCTGCACCACAGAGTCGGCTGCCTGCACTCGCTGCATTGCCGAAGGCGCGCAGTGCGTCTACCCTCTTCGGAAATCCATGGGTCGACCTAAACAGAGTGTGGCACCCGACAAGACGGAGGCTGGCCCTCCCCCCCTCCCCAGGCCTGAGGTCGGGCCGACGCTGCACATTATGCGGGTTATCGGGCCGTCCTCTCAGACGGGGTCGAGATCTCTCCCAGAGGACGTACAGGTCTCGACAGATTCCCTACTTTCCGGTTCCTGGACGGAATTTGGGATCGCAATGTTGGGTTGTTTGGGGGGGATTGATTTCGGGGGCCAGGACGCAAACTCGAACTCGGATTCAGACTCGGACTCGGACTCGTCGGGGACTCTTACGCATACGCATACGCATATCCCACCTCTCATAAATTTTCCCGACGCATGGAATTCCCACGACTTCAGCGGGAGAAACGCGTTGCTTACATCGACATACACATCATCAGCGACGGCGTGCTTCTGTACCCGACGACTTATTGCTGGTCTGGACGCCATCTGCGCCATGAATGATTTTTGGACTGCACTGGGCAATACTCGACATGTCTCGAGCACGGTTTACCAAGTATTGAAATGTCCACTTTGTATTGCCACCTTTGGACGAAACTCGGAGCCCTCTCCAACTATCATGCTGCTTGCGACCGTGGTATATCCCTCGTTGGTGACCAGCTACAGTAAACTCGTTGAAATGGTCAAAAAAGAAACCAAATCCGCCAGACAACGCAACGCACAACTCCTTTTTGATCTTGGGCAATTTGGTGGCCTCTGGGGCCCGCTTAGTGAAAGCAGCGAGCCCTGTCAGGAATATTACAGCAATCTCTTCTTGGATGCCGAAGCATGGGGGACGACGGTGAGAGCGTTGTTGAGAGCGGATATCCATGGGGTTGATTTCCCGAAGCGGAATGAGGGGGAAAATGCTTGGGCATGTCACCAGCCGGGACTTGTGGATTTTCTCAAAGATATTGAGGAGGTCCTGGGCAATGGATGGCAAGGGAAATTCCGGTCCGACGCGACGGTGCTCGTGTCGCAAATGATCCAAGCGGCGCAACAGTCGCTGAATCAGCTGGTTTTGATATAGTTACTGGGTGCCTCGGGGATAATATCTGAGTATCATATCACCTGGTATTTTGAATTTTTGAGAGTCCGTGATTACAATTGCAGGTTGTCGGAGAATAAGCTGCGCCTCACCGCGTCGCGTCTTCGACTGATTCTCCGAATCCTCACCACCCGATCCGAACTCGGCACACGTCATCACTTTGGCGATCGGCTTGGCAACCAACTCATCACCGTTACGTAGGACACAACCAATTCTCTTTATACTTAGGGATTCATGTCCCACAATCATCTCGCCCTTTTCAACCCCTTCTTTCCACTCCGAGAGACAACACCATGAGAGACACGATACGTGCACGCCGACGGGACATCTACCGCGGGGGCGCCGGCAGGGGACACGAAAACGTCAAAGGCCTGCTCTTTGTTCTGTTATCGTATATTCTCGACTGGGTCCTCTTGGCGGCCGGTGCAGCCATTGGCTATGTCCTGGGGGAACTTACGCCAAATAAACGGCCGTTTTCACCGGCTGACCGGTCTATTTCGTATGTTTTTCTCCCCTTTTCTCCCATTTTTCGCCCATTTCATTCCATTGCAATATTCCTGCCAATGATATGAATGTCATTTCACTCTTTGATGATAAACATCGCGTCATTCAACGATTTGGTATTATCGTTTCTGATTAATGTCTGGTCATGCAGGTTTCCGCATTACGGTGACGGCACAGTTCCCGGTTGGCTTTTGGTAGTGTGTTCCGCCGTCGTGCCCATTATCATTATTGCCGTCGTTTCTTTGACATGGAGCTACCCCACCACCGGAGTTGGAGCCGGAGTCAGTGGATCTGATACATCAAAAACAAAGGTCTGGAAAATGAGAGCCTGGGAACTCCACGCCGGTTGGATCGGTCTTGCACTCTCCCTCATCAGCTCGTGGATCATCACCAACGGGTTGAAAAACATGTTTGGAAAACCCCGGCCGGATATGCTGTCTCGCTGTCAGCCCGACATGGCGAATTTAGAGGACTACCTAGTGGGATTCAACGGTCCGTCGAGCCGTGACCGTACAGGGGATTTGTTGGTCAGTGCAGAGATATGTAGGAATCCCGACGGGGGGACACTGGATGATGGGTTCCGCGCATTTCCCAGTGGACATGCGAGTTTGTCGGCGGCAGGTATGATCCTACCAGTGTAAGACAGCGACGACTAGAATCCCACTGATCGCGTACCCACATGTACAGGTCTGGTATATCTATCGCTATTCCTGCTCACCAAATTCGCTATCATAACCCCTTTTTTGGTGTACACTATACCCACCACCACCGCAGCTCGACCTGCTCAACCCCCCTTACCAACAACGCCAACGCACACCTCCTCTCCCTCACAATTCGAAACATCTCGAACCGTTTTCGGACAACAACAACAACAAAATGCAGACGACCACCCCGCCCAACCTTTATACCTCCTCCTCCTCGCACTAGTCCCCTTCTTCGCAGCCATATTTATTGGCTCATCCCGATGGTTTGACTTTCGTCACCACGGGGTAGATATCATAGTGGGTATGCTTATCGGAACATCTACGGCGGTTTTTGCTTTTTACTATTACCATATGCCGATTGCGAGAGGAATGGGCAGGGCTTGGGGACCCCGAAGAAAAGGTAGGGCATTTTGGAATCGTGGAGAGACCGAGACGGGGAGGGTGGTTGGTGCTGTTGACGTTGTTAACAATAATGGGATGGATGGCGCGGGTAGAGGTACGGGTATGAGCACGGGTACAAGCACGGGTATGGGTGTGGGTGTGCCGGAAAATATCAATGGGCGGCCGGAGAGAGATGGACAGGTTGGTAAATATGCAAGGGATATCTCTGCCCGAGGGTCTGGCCAGCTCCAGGGAAATGCGACAATGAGGAGACTGAGCTCGGAGGATGCAGTCGTCGATCATGCGGTATGACATGGATCTGGCCTGGTATTCGGGATCGGGAAAACATAACAAAAACACGTAGAAACGTGGTGATATGTGATGACTCGCCACCTCCATGGAGCCGGAGTAAGGCCGTGTTCCCGCTGGGTCGGTCAAGGGTCACGCACGGAAATTGTTTGTGGTACGCACCCAACGGAAGAAAAAAAGCCCTGGTCTTCGAATGGTGCGGTTACAGGCGCCTATCTAGTCTTACACTTTCAGCAAAATGTTTTGCATCCACCGACCTAGGTGGGAACGCGCGGGCAAAGGCGGGGTAAAAGGCCTGGCTCGTTGGTGGGTTTTTCGGGTTTATTGTCCGGAGGGGGGCGGCTCATTGGGAAGCCAAAAGGGCCTAGGGCCTAGGCGCGCCTATCAAACCCCGGTCCGGCCGTTGTTATTGCCCTGGCGAATGAGACGGGAACATTTCAAAATTCGCGGGAATAATATAAAAAGCCAAATTAGGCAAGTTACAGTGCCATTGGCAATTGCAGATGCCGGTGATACAAGACGCGGACGCGGGCAAGTCAGTGCAGCAGTCAGTGCAGTCAGTGCAGGGAAGCGGCGAGGTTTAAGAAGAACAGGAAGGTGCAAATCCAGGTCCCATTCTAAATTCCAGATTCCCCAGCACACCCCGCTCGCTCCTGCCCTCCATCTCCGATTCCAACCCTCTCTGCTCCCCCAAAGAATTTCCACCCTCAGTTGAGTGTCAATTGAGTGGAAGGGCCGTTAGTGACGCGTCGCATCGGCGAATCTCGAAAAAAATGAGCAACCCCATCGACGCAAAACCGGCCACCGGGGTCGTCGGTGGTGGCGGCGATGCTGCAGAGGTCGAGAAGGCGCCCCAGACGGCACACATTGACAATAGCGCCGATCTCGACGAAAAAGCCAAACTCGCCGAATACAAGGCTGGCGCCATCGAGGCCGAAAATGTCGAACTCAACATGGGCGTGTTGCAGGCCGTGAGGCAGTACCCCATGGCCACATTCTGGGCCTTTGTCATGTCGACCACCATCATCATGGAGTCGTACTGCGTCTTCCTCATGGGCGCCTTTGTGGCCATGGACCAGTTCAAGGCCGACTACGGCGTCACCGCCGAGGACGGCACCCGACAGATTGAGTCGTCGTGGCAGTCGGCCCTGCAGGCGAGCGGTCCCGTTGGCGCCCTCATCGGTGTCTGCATCGCCGGACCCATCACCAGCCGCATCGGATACCGCTGGGCCACCATCTCCGGCCTCATGCTGCTCAACGCCTTCATCTTCGTCTTTTACTTTGCCCAGTCCATGCCCATCATGTTCCTCAGCCAGATCCTCGAGGGCATCCCGTGGGGTATTTTCATCGCCAACGCCCCGGCCTATTGCAGTGAAGTCGTGCCCATCAAGCTCCGAGCTCCGGCCACGCAAATGCTGCAAATGTTTTGGGCCATTGGCTCCATCATTGTCGGTGGCGTTTGTTATGTTTACGAAGGGAAACACGACCCGTCATCGTACCGCATTCCCATTGCCCTCCAATGGATGTTCCCCACGCCACTCGCCATTCTGCTGTTCATCGCACCCGAATCACCCTGGTGGTTGGTACGCAAGGGTCGTCTCGAAGAAGCTGCAGTTTCCGTTCGACGCCTGGGTCGCGCCTCCCATGTGAATCCGGAAGAATCCGTCGCCATGATGCGTCGCACCATTGAGCTCGAAAAGAACGAAAAAGAACCAAGCTACGTTGAGCTCTTCCGCGGCACTGATCTCTACCGCACGCTTATCGTCTGTGGTGTGTATGCGGCGCAGAATCTCACGGGTAACTTGATTGCCAACCAGGCCGTGTATTTTTTCCGACGTAAGTTCTCTCTTTCCATTTAAAAAAAAAAAAGAAAATAAGAAAAAAAAAAACTGAATATGGATTGACGTGTTTCCACAGAGGCCGGTATGGATTCGAACACGGCGTTCGCTCTCGGCCTCATCACCTCGGCTCTACAAACCGTTTTTGTCATGCTCTCGTGGATTCTCACAACCTATCTCGGCCGCCGAACCATTTATGTCTGGGGATCTTTTATCAATGTCTGCTTCCTCGTCGCGCTGGGCATCGCTGGATCCGTGCCCTTCACCAAGTCTTCGTCTCTAGCCATGGCTTCGCTCGGTCTTATTGTGTCGGTCGGTTTCACGTTAGGACCGGCCCCCGCTTCGTGGGTCATTATCGGGGAAACCTCTGCGATTCGTCTGCGTCCACTCACTACGGGCATCGGTCGGGGTGCTTATTACATTGTGAATATCCCGTGCATTTTCCTTGCCACTTATATGCTCAACCCCACGGGTGTGAATCTCGGCGGGAAATGCGGCTATGTCTGGGGCGCAACGGGCTTTGTGTGCTTCCTCGCCGCGTGGATCTGGCTTCCTGAGATGAGGGGTCGGTCGTATCGCGAGATTGATATCCTCTTCAAGCGCAAGGTTCCGGCTCGGAAATGGACCAAGACGGTCGTGGATATTAATGACGATTCGTAGGTGTATCTGCCTAGGATTGGATTGGATTGGGGAGACTACATGCAAATTCGGGGGTAGAGGCATGTGGTAATTGATGTGAAATATGTTTTTTTTCAGACAGATACGCTGGTGGTGGATGGGTTGGACACGAAGGTTGATATCCTGTATCTGGACTTTTTTGCCGTGAAGAAGCAAATTTACATTTGCGTTTTATTATCACTTCTATTATTCAAGCTAAATCAGTGCTGTCGCCCATTACATTTCTACGAGACCTTTAGCAGTTACCCTCGCCCGATCCGTGCATATCAGACCAAAGAAAGGCTCTACCTGGAGCTAGGTATTGCTGAGATGGATTCTAAGCTGTATCAGTTATGTCATAGGTTAACCCTCAACATTTTGCTCCACAATGGATGATAAACCTGGAATGCTCTTCACATTTGACAGGTTGTATTTCATTCAAATAGTCAGAAATGTTAGTATTTCCCTGTTCCAAGCCTACTTCAGGTCCATTACCCTCCCCAGCCACAAGGAGGTACATGCATTCCCCGGACGACACTACCAAGTACAATCCGGCCATTTGTGTTGAAGTTGAGCATCTACGAGGCACACTTTGAAATTTGCAAAGCCCACCCGCAATGTCGAGACCTTTCTAGCCGTTGTTCAATAGCATGAGTACCTACCTGAGAGATGTCGGATCTCTAATATGAATTGGATGTTTTGACACCAAATCCTCATCCACGCCTCCCAGTGCCCACAGTCATGGTAAAAACTCTTCAAATATTCAGTGCGAAGTCACGGAGCGCAATTGTATTGATAGGAAGTAAGGAGGGTTAATGGACACTAGCACCGTTCTGTCCAGTTCTCATCAGACACAGTGGGTCGAAGTTGAGTGCTGTGTCTCTAGACAAAGAATGACCTTTTCCCCTTTACCCTACTCTCCATTTTCCGTTCACCATATCGATATGGAGTAGTAAGCCATCCTATGTACAAAAGGGAGTTCCGTTAATGACCTGGCAGCGACCAGGCCCTCCACAAGTAGCGACAAGAGTCCAAAAGCCACTGCCATTGCACGTATAAATGGCCGAGCGTTCATTGGGGCATCCGCAGCCGCGACTGGGGCAGCTGTCGCAGATCTGTCCGCATCGGTAGGCGCCTGTGCAAGTAAAAGGAACGTGTGAGCAAAATCGATGGGCAGAGAAGGAGAATACTAGCTGAAGGACTCAAGGATAGGGAGGCGTTCGCTTACCAGGGGTACAGGATTGAGCCAGGACACACGAGCTGAAGCCGAGGACGGCAACAGCGATGGTGCTCAGAGTTGGTAGATGCATTGTTTCGCTTCTTGATAGTGGTTCAGATTTGATGTTTGTGGTGATGGAGCGAGTAACGGAAACGCCTAGGGAGACACAACCCTTTATACTTGTCTCAGTCTACTCAACTACAGCTGACTACCTTTACTGCATCACCGCAGTCTGCCTATCGTCACGCAAAAAAGGAGGTCATGCCGAAAGGAAGGGGAAAACATCAACCCCCAACACCAAGGAAAAACAGGGGTGTGTTTACATCTGAAAGTCACACCGGGGGAGAATGATACATGGCGTGACTAAGGCCATGCCTCGCAACATGTAAAAACTCACCGGCCGAGGTTACATACATACGTTCAAGGTGAGCTGAATTGGTGCCAAGAGAGACTTGGCTCATCCTATGGTGACTTTGGAGACTTGGCTAATACGCTCCTTGTGTCTGATTGGGAGGGTCAAGCGACGCCGGTGTGAGACTTGGCAACAAAACCCGCCGGTCCTACGAAAACGATCGTCGTGAAGGTAGGTTTTCGCAACAATTTTGGTCTTTCTTCAATCTTGGAAACATAACTGCCAAGTGGAAACTCAAGCCGCTGTCAGCCAAATGCAACCACATTTTTCTGAAGTTGGGATTTGTCATTCTCAGTACGAGAATCACTTACAATATCACCTTCATCCATCATCCTCCAGACAGCTACCTACGTACCTACCTAGATACCTCGACATTAAAGTGACCTAGTTTCTAGTGTAAAACGGTTTACAACTTAGCGGCAGTGCCTGGTATGAATCCTGACAATGGTTTTCTCTACCTGCACAAACCCAACAGTGATGCATTTTGTGCCCTTCATCATTCTCAAGTTGTACGGACTGCAACGGCCCCTAGTTCGCTCGCTGTTGCCTGGTGCAGTGCAACGCTTTTGAAAACAAAGTACCCAAAAGAAGTGCAGGGATTAGATGGCTGATCGCTGCATGAGCTGAGTTAACGTCATCTTTGAACCTGCATACAAGCAGACATGTAGAATTGTTGCCTAGATTTCTAGACGACAGTAATAGCTTCCGCAAAACACACGACCTCTGCGTGATGGCGATGCGACAGGTGGGGATCCAGAGAATGGCAAGGTGCCAACCCTCTGCGGTGTTATCCTCTGGGGAATACCTGAATCTGGACCTGATTTTGGAAAGGGCCGTCATGCAAAAACCATCCAATGTTGCGGAAACGACTGAGGGAGAAAAGGAACTTGGACATCGAGCGGGTCCCTAGTGAATGCTTCCACTGCACCAATTCTAGTCATGTCCATAACTCAACTTGTCCAATGTCGCGTAGATATTTCCCAAGTTGTAGCGATAGTTGCGCGCCATTTTTATTACTACAAAACCATTCGCCAGCAACTTCCCTTCTTTTCTTCGTAGCTAGATCCAGTCAACTATCTCCAGGCCAGCCACCCACGTTCAAACCTTCGCTTGACCCCTCAATCACAGCAGAATCATTAGAAGTTTCTAACAGCAATTATCCATACTTCCTGTGACAATACACACACGCCACATGTTTGTTGGTCTACATGTAGGCAATGTTATTCAGAGCTGGAAGTTGGAAGTTGGAAGTTGGAAGTTGGATTGCGCGGGGATGGAGTCTTGACCGTCGGGAATAAGCTTGTAGCGTCACTCTTTCCTTCCTTTTTTTTTTTTTTTTTTTTGGTGGCTTGAGACATGCGCTTGGTTCATTACCCATCCATCCCTACCTTGACGTTGAAAAAGCTCTTTGTCCAGACTTCCCAACCTTCTCTTCTCCTTCTACAATCGGACACATCTTGTCGCCGCCTTAACCCGACTGCCGAGCAACCTCGGAGACCGAAAACCCTAGCCCCCCACATTGAATGTCCCAATGCGTCGAAGCTGACAACCTGACAGGCTAGATGTGGGCCACTATGCAAAGTTTAGGCAATTGTATCTGCAGCATCGAAGCGGATGAGAATTCCCCGACCAATTGGCGGTTTTTGTTGCGTGACACAACGCCTGTCATTGCAGCATCGTTCGTTCGACGCGCCCGCGGTTTCTGAAAAAGGGAAGGGGGGTTTTGTCCGCGGGTTTATGTTGCTGACTCGCTGTTATTCCCAGCCACTTTGACGATGAATCTTTTTTCTTAAAATGTCGCTCGCATGTAAAAACAAAAGGTGCATGCGAGAGACGTAACATCGGTTTTTGTTTACCATATCCTCCTCCTCCGTTTTCTCCAAGTGATCGGTTCAGCGTCGTTTTCGTGCATACTGATACAGCCAACTTTCAAGACTTAATAATTTTACTCTTCATACGAGACTTAAACTCACATTGTTTCACCTTTCTTTGGATTCAACAAAATAAAAAACATGCGCATCATCATTGTGGGCTCGGGGCTCAGTGGCCTGATCATGGGCCATTGCTTATTCAAAGCCGGCATTGACGACTTTGTCATTCTCGAGCGACGACCTGATCCCGTTGAGCGAAGCGGATCCGTCATTGGCTTGTTCCCCCAGACGTTCCGCATTTTCGACCAACTCGGCCTATTAGCCGATATTAAGAAACTCTCTCTGCCTCTGCATCATTGGCTTCACCTCGATCCTCAAGGACGGACCATTTACGACGGCGAGTTTTTTGACTTGCTAGAGACAAAGTAGGTCCTGTCTAAAACACATCAAAGTTGGAGTCGGTCCTAATCAGCATGTCCTTTTAGCCATGGACACCCGTCGATGCTGTTCATGCGTCGCGACCTGATGAATATTCTCTACTCCAAGCTTCCCAACGGAGAACGCCATGTCCTTCCCAACAAGAAAGTCAGCGGCATCGAACAGGACGACGTCTCGGTCACGGTGACATGTGTCGATGGTTCAGTGTTTAAAGGCGACATCCTCATTGGTTGCGATGGAGTACACAGCGTAGTACGTCGTCTTGTCGTCGAGCAGGCAAACCCACCACCCCCAAATCCGGGATCCGAATACCGCGGTCTTTTTGGCTCCTGTCCTCTCCCCGAAGGACTGGCTCCATGCAACATTACCGAGACCCATGACCGGGACATTGTGTTTATGATTCTCTGTTCGCACGACACGGCATTTTGGTTAATCAGCAACCGAAAAGATAAGCTCGACAGTCAAAGATACACTGCCGAGGATATCCAAGCGTTGGTCGACAAGTACAAGGACCACTCGGTAGCTCCGGGGGCAAAGGTCACTTTCAAGGATTTGTGGGAGGCTAGAAACACCGACCCCAGTCCCGGCATGTACGACTACAATGAGGGGATTGCGGAGAAATGGTACAAGGGCCGAGTGGTGATTGTTGGCGATGCAGCTCACAGGGTGGGTTTTGTTCTTCTCTTTTTTCTTTCCCTCTTTCCTTTTTGATCTAACAGTTATACCAGATGACGCCGAACCTCGGCCAAGGCGGCAACAACTCGATCGAATCCGTCGCCTCACTGATCAACCAGATCCACGCACTCATCAAGGAGCAACCAAGCCCCACGACAGCCGATCTGGAAAAATCATTTGTCCTTTTCCAAAAACAACGCCAAGGGCAAGTGAAGTTTATCGCAAAATTAACAGGGAGTTATACCCGGTGGGCGTCTTGGAAGAACTGGTTTGGCTGGTTCATGCAGGCATGGGTGTGGCCGACTTTTGGCGATGGTTTCATTGTCAATTGGAACTTGTCGCCCATGATTAGAGAGAGCATCAAATTGGATTTTGCAAAGGAGGAAAATCTCCCGGTGGGGAAGGTGAAGTGGAAATATTATTGAGAATTTGGTGCTGAGTGCACCACGGTTCAAAGTTTTGTTGTAGATGGGTAGGTAGGATGGACACATCGCCAATAATCTGGATATACAGAACTCAGTAAATAGGTAGGTAGTGAGAGATAGCCTTTTGGCCCTAAGGTTGTGTGGTGCATGGCTTGACAGCTTAGACATTAAGCCGCCTGCTTCGATTCGAGATACATGTTCTGCAAGTACCAGGACTCTCAATCATAGTCCTTTGACTGACCACAGCCACAGTAAGGGAAGACAAAAAAGGGGATGGCCGCGCTTTGATCGGTTGAAGTGGCGAGCGCCAACCAAATAAATGACTGCCACGCCGAGACTGGGTTACCACTGTGTAACAGCCCCAGGCAGAAGTTGTTTTCTTTTTCATTCGCTGGCTCCCT
>Ga0247763_1000843_pt1 | contig 18364 bp, 11 predicted proteins | sample UWRJL141409B4_FD_179926 | JGI IMG/M metagenome (GOLD analysis project Ga0247763, IMG submission 179926) | Plant litter microbial communities from Arlington Agricultural Research Station in Wisconsin, United States - UWRJ-L141-409B-4 | ecosystem: Environmental > Terrestrial > Plant litter >...
CCCGTAGTTACCGCAGCCTCCCCGACCAAGTACTCAATGAAGCCGGCCGATCTCGTTGGCGCCGTTGAGGACTTTTCACTTCCCATCAGGGTCACGCCCAAGACGTCCAGCCCCATGATCATGAAGAGGACCCACTCAAGCGATAATCATATCGTGGATCCGCTTCTGCTGTCTGCAAGCAAGAGGCCTGCGACTCCCGGAACTCTGGCGAACCCGCCCATGAACAAGAAAAGGAAGCAGCTTTCGCCTCGCCGCCGCCGCCAGGCTGACCGTCTGTTGAGTGATGTAGTCAATTAACCATTTGGCGGCAGAGTTGAGTCGCGATGGAACACCTGTTGGACTGAGGACGTGAAATGTGGATTCGGGATTGTGGGGACAGTGCAGCAAAAGATGTTGAATGATGTTACGACTTTATGATGTTTCCATGAATTGCATGTTTTGCTTTTAATATCGTTTGGTGTATTCTGCTTGTGAGTTAGGTAGTTCTCATGCTCATGGTATTTTGCGTTGGAAATCATGCCCCTTTGCTCCTCTGTGACGAGACTGTAAGGTAATATGAATGAGCTCTTACCTCATTGTCTGGGCCTGTAATTCCAGGACCGAAGACAATGTTTTACACTTGTTCACCGAGCCTGTGCATGGGAGCCTGTGCAGAACGGGGGGTGGTTATTTGTCCCGCCTCAAAACCAGCGCGTCGGGTTCCTGATCACCGTATGATAAGGGTAAGCAGCGACGGCAAGTCGGGTTTCGGCTTTTAGGTCGTTGTCTGCAATTGCGCGCTGCGTGAACCGGGGTAAACTACACGAGTAGCTCGGCTGGAAGCGCGCACAACAAAAGACACGGCACGCTCGGATGTTAGCGAAACGGGGACGGTCTGTTTGTTAATTTTGTGATGCCCAACAACAATGTCACCAATTCCAAAAGAACATGAAAGCGGAGACGGATCGAATACCCCCGCATCATGCAGGAAGGGAAAAAACAGTTGATGACGAGTTTGACAAGTTTGTATATTGGCGCCCAGGAATTTAAAGCACAAAGATCCCGTCTTGGCGTCGGCAGTCGTCTCCAACAGAAACATTTGTGTCAGTAGGGTGGGAATGCCATGCCGGGATTTTACCAAAACTGTCGACCCAAGGAGACTTGCGGCCGAGTGGCTATAGGGAGCAGAGTAAAAACTCGTTTCTACCGGTACCGGGGTTATAACTCATACTCTCCATGTTCATTAAAGGCCAAGAATAGCCTGAAAACTGGGCAAGAGCTTGTTCAAGTTCTCCCGTTTCTTATATACCTACCCGGCCTTTGGGGAACAAAAATGCTTTCTATACCAGGTCAGCCACCCAACAAACCCCAACTCATCACTGGCGAGCAAAGGCCGCCTCCCCCCCGACGGACATGATGCATCTCGGAATTTTTGTCACGTACGCCCTGTCATTGGCGGCGGGTGCGTTGGCCACCCCATCACAACAGTTAGGCCCTCGTCAGCAGCCGTTCAAGTCGACAGCCATCACCACACATGCCGAAGCGTGGGCATTCGCCTTCTTGCCCGATGGCCGCATCATTGTGAATGAGAGACGAGGCAATATGCGACTGGTCGACCCGACCACCAAGGCCAAGGGTACGATTACCGGTGTGCCTGCGGTTGCCTACGGCGGTCAGGGCGGTCTGCACGACGTCGCCTTGCACCCCAAGTACGCCGAGAACAGCATCATCTATATCAGCTACGCCGAGAGCGGCAGCGGTGGGGCGGGTGGTGCAGTCGCGCGGGCCAAGCTCACACTTGACTCCAGCGGCGGCGGTGCGCTATCCGGCCTCGAGGTGATTTGGCGCCACTCGCAGAGGGCCTCGGGCGGACTCCAATTCGCCTGTCGCTTGCTTTTCGGCGCCGACGGCGCGCTGTGGATTTCGTCGGGCGAGATCAACCAAATGACGCCATCTCAGTCCATGACCAGCAACCTCGGTAAGATGATCAAGCTGTACGAAAACGGCACTGCCTTTGCTGGCAACCCGTTTGCGAGCCAGGGCGCCGTCCAAGCCCAGATCTGGTCGCTCGGCCACCGGAACCCGCTCGGTATCGACTGGGATGCCCAAGGCCGACTTTGGGAGGTGGAAATGGGTCCCATGGGTGGCGACGAGCTTAACCTCATTCAATCAGGCGCCAACTATGGGTGGCCGCTGGTTTCCCAGGGTCGCCACTACGATGGTCGAACGATTCCTCAGCACAGCACCCGCCCCGAGTTTACGCCGCCAAAGGCTTTCTGGGTTCCAGTTATTTCTCCGGGCGGCATGATCATCTACAAGGGTGACCTGTTCTCTAGCTGGAAGGGTAATGCCATCATCACCGGTCTCAGCTCGCAATCCATTGTCCGTGTTACCATTACAGGAGACACAGCCAAGGAGGCACAGCGTGTCTCGATGGGTAAACGCATGCGAGGGATCCGGGAGGACAAGGAGGGCGCCATTTGGGTTATTGAGGATGGTGCCAATGGCCGCCTCTTGAAGCTTACCCCCAGTTAAACTTGTGTCGAGCGAGAGGAATTTGGTATCGCATGTACATGAGGTAGAGGCATGATAGCAGAGTATATAACGAAACTTTGACTGACACTAGGGATATCTAGTTGGGGGAGGGGTGTATCCTCTCTGATCATTCATATCGAACGGTCCTTTCGAGGGGAAGCTAGCTACTCCAGCTGCTGCTATTACCCTGTTGAGAGACATGAGATACTGTGTATCCTCAGAGAAAGTATCTCTGTGCAGTGGCGCTGCGGGTGCTGAATGCCGTGCTTCTGGCATCAAAGGTCGATGCTCGTGAGAGTTTATCTCATGTTCCAAGTCTAACATCATGTTGTCATCTCCCTCAAGCACCAGCTCCGGATTTTTATGCGGCGCCGAGACTTGAATAATCCCATGGTAGTCGAGAGTGCGGTCCGCGGCCGAGATGCCTACCTGCAGCAGTGCAGTGAGTGCGGCAACAAGGGAACTGTCGACCTCATCGCCCATGTCCGTAATTGTCAATAAATCTTCCATCAGCCGCTTAGCCAACACCACCGGCAGGGGTGAGCCGAAGCAAAATCATTGGGCCGCCTGGTCCATCGGAACGTAGACTTGAAGCTTCGGAGGATTCTTGTCGTCGATGTGGAGGTCCCCCAGCAAACTCCCTGGTTTCGACAGTCACCCCGTCCTGGGAGACTCTCAGTGCCGATGAGATCTCATTTGTCTCAATGATCTGGGTAGTCCATTTGAGATCCCAGAACTCGCTCACATTGGCTCGATATCTCGGGCTCCCAAATGTATCGGCGATCCTGGAACGCAATCAGCTGGAATGCAAAAATGGGGGCAAATACCCCTTTTCACTCTCTGGACATTTTCCCTGCCGTAGAATAGCATGTGCTTTGCGTCTCAAGACTGTCTTGGCGAGCTCAGCATCCCCCAAACATGGTTTGTTTTCGCAAAAGATCAGATCCACACCTACCCTCGCCCGCCGCTTGACATACCGGGACTGCAGCGGACAAAAGAAAGGCTTCGTTTACGTGTCGTCATACAATCTCCACCTGGACAAGCAATACCAAGAGCACGTCTAGAACAGCGAGCTTCTCACACGCGGATGGGTCTTAGGAGTCGATCCTCAGCCAGTGTATGGTCTACTTCACTCCATCTGTCACCAAAGCAAACCATCCAACAACAACGGGATAGTCCCGTTCTTCCGACTCATATCCCCATCCCCACGCACCTTCAACGTAAACACCCACTTCGCCTCTCTGCCCATCAACACCCCACTTCTGCGGGTCGTCACCCGAGCGAGATTCGCCTTGGCAGGTGACAACCCCACCTTAAGCATCGCACACACCCTTCTCCGGCGTCAACGGAACCAATAGACGGTGGTGTCAACGAAGATTTTAAGGGGAGATATACTCTACGAAGTGAGAGGATGGGATTTGTAAATAGGAATCGTTTGAGTATGAGGATTATCATGCCAAGAAGTTGGGACAGGAGGTAATTGCTTTACCTATTTCGGCCAGGTCCGTCAAGGGAGGAGGGTACAGTTTAGGGTACACATGGCTGGCTTACTATATATGAGGTTGTTTTGTAAGGGGGGCGGAAGGGAGGGCCACTTACGAGCGGATTAGGGCTGGGAAGTTGTTTGGGAAGGAGGTGGAAAGAGGATGCAGGATGGCTGAGACGAGGGAAGTTAAGTTGGTTTGAGGAGATACGGTAGTTGGCCTACTGTCGAGCGCGGTTTTTGGTTTACACGCCCGAACTTTTCGAGGGGACGACCCAGATGCGCAGTGTGTGTGCTGTGGAACAGTGGAAGGGAAGAAGGATGCAGTCAGAGGAAAACCGCAATGGCCTTGACCTGCCCAAGTTCAAGTACTGAAACACAGTGGGCTGGCAAATTGCTTGCCATTTCTTTCCATATATACGCTCTTTCCTCTTCTCCCCCGTGCCAAGCGATATCGACGCACCAGGGTCGGCAACTTCCGAACAAATGAACGGGTAGTTTGGAGGCCGCACAGATAACCGCCATTCAATGGGCTGCGGTTTAGCACTGCCACCATTCAGGGGTGTGTTTCAGCACTGCCATCATTCGCCACCCATCCAGCTGGTCGGGCAAAAATGTCGACGACGCAATTTCTCTTGATCCTGTGTCAAGCGGGTGTTACTTGCTTCTCAACTACGGAACTAATCTGACTTTGCGGCGCTAAAATGATGAATAAGGTAGAAAAGAACTCGGAACGGCGGCCATCAGAAGCCGCTTCTCAAGGGCCACTCCCCGATAGCGAGAATGGGGAACCCGAGAATGGAACTCTCGACGGGACGCCAACAGAGCAGGCCGAGCCAATGGCCGAAGGTGACTTGACGCCAGGGAGAGCTCGTATAAACCGACAAGAGGTCGACTACAACGCCAAGCAGATGTTCAATATGGCCACTGGAAAGGAGACAAGAAAGAGGCGTCGGGTCGAGGACACCGAGGAGGGGAAAGCCGAAGAGGCAGATGCGGCCACGATCAGAGGTGGGTCATTTTACATTTCCAGCATTCAACCCTCGGTCTTCCCCTTCAAAACCCCCCCGCTGATGAGATTGGCGTCTAGAGTCGGAGCGAGCGAATGGTCTGCCAGCACAGGAGATGTCGGGTGCTGATGATGATCGTATGCATGTTTATCCGTACGCAGCCTTCAACCCTCCTCGGACTGTGCCGACACTGACACGCTCCTTACCGAGTAGGACTGATGAAATCAAGCTGCACGGAGGAATTCACATCAATGGCCGCCCTGCAGAGCTTGTCCATGTCAAGGCAAACGGCCAGGCGTACTCCGTAGTCACCGGAAAGCTAGTCGATCCTATTGAGGATTCAAAACCTCAAGCCTTCTATGTCCCTGGCACAAAAAATGAGGAACTCGAGGACGAGGAAGAGATTTTACGCAGCATGGCTTGGCGTAAGATAACCGAAGGGCTTGATCTCAGGAAGTGCAGCGAGCCAGGCTGCAACAAAGAGTTCAAACGCAAAGCGGACCTACGCAAACATGAGAAGGCCCATTCTCGCCCCTGGAAATGCCCCGTTTCTACTTGCAAGTACCACAAATACGGGTGGCCTACGAAGAAGGAGATGGACCGTCACCACAATGACCAACACTCAGCCGCTCTGCCCATCTACAAGTGCCCCTTTGAGGCTTGCACGTACGAGTCGAAGCGCGAGTCGAACTGCAACCAGCACATGGAGAAGAAACATGGGTGGCACTACGTGCGGAGTAAAAGTTCTCGGCCACGGCCAGCACCTGACGGCGTCCCTACTCCGGACTTAACGCCTGAACAGGACGGCAAAATACCGGCCGGATCTCAAAGTCTAGGACAACAGAATGGCAATGCGGCCCCCAAAACGTGGCCAGATGTATCAACAGACTGGGATGGGAGATCGCCCCCTGGACCTCTGCTCCACGAAACCGGGGACAGTGGACCAACTGACTGGCACCGCCGCCAATACTCCGTGCTCTCTCAACAACTTGACGGCTTCAACACGGAACCGAGAGCCCTTAACGAAGAGATGTTCATCGATACCTTCGCTCCGAACTTCGACGAGTTCCTAAACTTTGATCTCTTCTCCAACACCGACCTTATGGATACGACGCCCACTCTTAAGAGTAAGGGCAATGACCTATCACCTGCCGCTGCATCAAACATTGCAGCCACAGATTCTGGCTACGCGTCCCTAGGCAGGCCCAACAAGGTAAAGACTCCGGAAGATGTCCCCCAAGACTATACGAGTGCAGGAAGCGAGGTCGATTGCGCCAGAACCGTCTACTCGCTGGCGCAGAGCGTCTCCGAGGATGATGTGGAGATGTATACTCTGCAGTTTGCCGAGGCGCTGGCGGACTTTGTCGCCTCTGAAACAGCGAAGGGGAGCGAAGACCCGCAGCTTGTGGAAGGGCTCGCCCGCAGTCTACCCCGACTACTCAGGGCATTCGCTTTGAGGCTGGGATGCGAAGGGTCAAGTAAGACCGAGAGGGAGGTCATGTTCTTTATCCACAAGCATCGGAAGTGAGTTGCAAGTCTGGCTCACCTGCATCTGATGCGTACTGATGAGCCCGAACTCTAGCAACATCGCGTCCCGCTTTCAATCTGCCCTTATGATGGACTCCCAGAGCCTTAGCTCTGGTAGTAGTTCGAGGGATCAGAGAGAAAAAGTTGATATGTCAGCCGCGCACGCCTTCATACGGGAGTGGCTTGACGGTCTCGGAAGCGACAACGAGTATTCAATACGGATGCCAGACCTGGATGAGGCCATCGATGCTGCCACTGTTGAGGAGGGAGATAATGATGTCGCTCTCCCAAACAAGCGAGACTACATCAAGATTGTCTTCGAATCCGCCGCTTACCTTTGGTTGACGGCGGCGGTGAAACGAGAGCTTTCTCTCGCTCCAGTGCCTGGCCAAGAAGGGACTTTGGGGAACGTCTACAACAAAGTCCTTCGCAGCCTTGAGGCAGGGCGCAAGGAAGTGAGCAGCAGGCGGCCCTCTGAAAGATTCACCTTGCACTTAACGGCAGACTGGAATCCCGCTGCGTTTCTGCGCCAACAGTTTGCCGGCTCTACCGAACCCCTCGGGACGCTTCTCGCTAGAACTATCACGCTAACAGGCTCTGCAACCGATGCACAAGCTCTTCCATGCGAGGTGTACATCCGCCAGACCTGGCCAGCTTCAGGCTCGTGCCTGCTTCCTATACTGAAGCGCGCGTTGGACTCGGGGGGCGAATGCGAAGGTAAGAGAGCCGCACGCTGAATCAGTACAATTGGATCCCGGAATAAAGCTGACGAATTACTGAACTACCTCCAGGATTACTGCCAGACAAAACCTTTGTGAAGTTGCAAGTGGGCGTCTGCCTTTGGGCGGAGGTGCAGGGTTCGTCAGACAGTATTGCCGAGGTAGCTGAACAGGTTGCCTGGCTCAGTGCGGCCCTGAGGACATCAGAGATGGACGATGAGCTGTCTTTGTGTTTGCCCTCGATCAGTATTGGCCCTTATCGCGAAGGTCTAGCTTCGAGCTTCGCCTGCACCCTGCATTTTCCCACCCGCAAAGCCTCCCGTGGCCCCAAAGCAGAAGTCTTTCCCGGCCAATGCTGGCACAAGCTGTTCCGGAACCCAGTTGTTGTGGAGGGTTTTCCAATTCCAAGAAGAAGTCGGTATGGCAGCGGCCTGGAGATACCCCTGAACATGATGTCCAGGCTGACGGAATCGCCACGAATTCACCAATACTTTGGGAAACATCTGCTAAAAGGTTTCTCAACCGCCGTCTTCCCGACAGACACAATGGATGATGCACTTTTATGGCATCTTCATTGCACTGATGATGGCAGCAGGCTTCCCTACCCCGAGCTTGAGGGTGGTGGTATCCAGTGTGTTGACACTGCACTGGACGAGATGGCGAGCCAGCGCCACATCCTGGGATGGTGTAGTGAAGCTAGTGTCTGCGCTGGTAAGTTGAACTGAATCGTTTCAGAACTGCACCTGCGCTCAAGAGGATGGATGCCATGGCTGTGAGGCTACCAAGGAGGAAACGACGCTAACAGTATGTGGAAAGGATCAAAAGGCATGAATTACGACATCAAGGGGACTAAGCTTAAGTCACCTGGGAAGGCCTTCTCCTTGGAGAAAGTGTCCTTCTCCGTCGGCCAGATTGTCACGGGGGGTTGTCAGTTCAGTATTGGTCACAAGGACATCCCTGTCCGCATCACTCGAGAGGGCTACATTGCGAAGCTGCGTTGGATTCGACAAAGATACTTCACTCTCTGGGATGTTGACGACAAACGCGGCTGGCTTGTGGATGGTGCAAGCACTCTCCTCCATCTTTTACGCGCCTCGCTATACCAGTCCTCAACCGACGACTTCGCCACCGAATTTATTTTCGATGAGTCGAGATTCTGCGAACCAAGTCAGCCCTATAAGACAGGTGTTGCACTCGAAGTCTTACTCAACCGAACTAACCGGGCCTTGGATCTCTATCGAGAAGAGGAAAAGACGGAGATTGTCGAACGAGTCCTGCCCAATGGCAGGATAGAGTCCATGCCTCACACACGGGTGCGAACGACAACGATTCAAGACCGAGTTGAGGAGCTCTACGAGACTCTCGAGAAGCTTGTAGACCACAAACACCGCGTCGAGGTCTCATACGAAGGCGCTAACGCCAAGCCACGCGTCCGCGACCGCCTTGAGGGCTGGGACTTTGCTGATCTTGCGGGAGACCGCGACCCATTCCATCTCAAAGTCGCCACGCTGCCAACGCACGCGATCAACATGACATGGGTGGATTACACGCGCGCCATTCCCGCCGTGACGCTCTTCGGGCGGGGTTTCGGTGATCTCATCCGCCCATCCACAGATGCTTCATCATGCCACAAACAACACGGTCCACAGCAGCACCAGATTTGCCGAGACTGGGCGTTAGTACCTAAAGACCAACATTACCTCTGCGTCAGCGTTGCTGATCTCCAGAAAATCACCGATCGCATAGGTGACGCATCAACAAATCCCGTTACCCTCGCTCCAGGCATCACATGGCACACCAACTCATCCGGTGCCTCCCCATTCAACAAATGCGCATGTGAACAATCCGACTTATCAGCCTCCAAACGCACACCACTCCACCCAATCCAAGAACTAGCACCTTCCGCCATGAATTTCCTCTACAGCAAAGACACAGCCACTCCCCCAGACCTCTCCGACTACTCCAACGGCGCCCTGATCTTCGGCACGCCAATGTGGAAGTGGCCATGGAAGACTCCGACTCCTTCAGCAACAGCGACTACTACCACGGCAGAGCAGGGCTCGGAGAAGCAGAAGGCCAAGGATTCACTACTATCAGATCTCTCCCACAAAACATGCCAGGCTCTAAGTTTCACAGGCTCTTCTAGCTCTTCAAATTCCCAAGACTTGAGCCTTTCACGGGCTGGATCTGGCTCGGCAACACCGCCGACGTCTATCACTTCGGAGTCGGAGGGCAGCAGTACCAGGGAGGAGCAGGCGCAAGGAGGAGCTTTGACAGGCGGGAAGCGGCGAGCTTGGTGGAGTTCGAATGGTGATGGGGCCGGGGATGATGATTTGAGGGAAAGTGAGGAGAGCGGGGGAGGGGGAAGGCGGGGTTTTTTCCGGAGCATAAAGAGGGCGCGTGGGAAATAGAGCCTTGTTTAAGGTGTGGCAAATGTAGGACTGGTTACTGGAAACTACTGCCTTTGGCAATGTAATTAAGACCTCCTCGCACGGGATTGATAGTGCCTATCTTTTGGCCCGAGCGTTCGTATCTAGTAGAAGAGGCGTATTTCTGGACTTCAACCGCTAATGCTGGCTGGGAGATAACCAAGTCAACACGGTCGACATGTCATGGAATGTGGGCTGGACCTTGGCACCCCAAGTCCTGTCCCACTTTCCACGGATTCTGCCAGCCGCACCCGCCTTCGGGTGGGTCCTAGCCTGTAGTGGGGCCCCCGCATTATACCCCCAAAGGTGCAACCCCGCTGCGGTGCCTTCCACCTGTTCGAGTCTAGTGTCAACTGGGAGCGGGGTCACGACGGTGCGGCTCGTCGCCAGGCAGCATTGAATTGGTTCTCCCCATTGCAGCTTCCCTCATTCTCTCGCATATCATCCTAAACCATCCCCAATCAGACAACTCGGCATCCAAATCCTCACATGAGACTCATCAACGTCACGACCCTCCAACTGGAGGAATTCTGGGACGACCAGACACCTCAGTACGCGATACTGTCACATACCTGGGAGGAGGGCGAGGTCAGCTATCAGGAATTCCTCAACCCCGCAGCCGCCTCCCAAAAACGCGGCTACACAAAGATCCTCAGCGCTTGCAACCAGGCAAGAAAGGATAATCTTCACTATCTTTGGGTCGACACAAACTGCATTGACAAGACGAGCTCGGCAGAACTGAGCGAAGCCATCAATTCCATGTTTTGGTGGTACCAAAAGTCTAAGATCTGCTATGCTTATCTTTCTGATGTCCCAGACCTGGACCCGGTGTGGAGACTTGACCTCACGTCAAACAGCTTTCAGCAGGCCTTTACATCAAGTCGATGGTTTACGCGGGGTTGGACGTTGCAAGAACTTCTCGCCCCCCGGATCGTGCAGTTCTTCAGCCGTGGTTGGAAAAACATCCGATGCAAGCATGATGATATAGTCACAAACCTTATTTCGAAAACTACCGGAATCGAGGTGAACTACCTCGTCGGAGACAGCTCCCTGGGTTCGGCGAGCATCGCCTGCAAGATGTCTTGGCTTTCACGCCGAAAAACAACTCGGCGAGAGGATATGGCGTACTGTATGTTGGGTCTTTTCGAGATCAACATGCCGCTTCTGTACGGAGAAGGGGACAAAGCCTTTGTGCGGCTCCAAGAAGAGATTCTGAAGAGCTCCAGCGATCATACGCTCTTCTGCTGGACCTGGACCGACTCGGTGCCAGTCACCTGGACGAGCATGCTTGCCCCGAGCCCACAGGTCTTCGAGTCATCAGGCTACTTCGTCGAGTCCCATGCAGTGGGAGCAGCGCCTGTACCGTACCAGATGACAAACTATGGCCTGTCAATTACATTGCCGTACATTCAATGCTGGTCATATGGGTTCCTGATGCTCAACGCTCGAGAGAGTCCGTATAAACCTGGCGGGTTCGGCGATTTCAGTTTTACCACCCACACAAAGCTCTGTATTCCTGTGCGGGCACGTGGCTCTAAGAGTGGTATCTTTAACAGGGAACCATTCCCCAGAAGCCCCACGCCGTTTCCAGTCATGCACTCCAGGCTCACCAAGCATGTTATCATACGAAACCAACCCGACACCTTTCCCATCGATAGACTTCACCTTCGGGTGTCATCCGGGACGGCGCGGTACGGTTTCCTCGTTTCCATCCAGGACACCTTGGCTCTGCTCGGGAATGACAACCCATACTACAAGCACTGGGAAGTCTCTGCTGGTAATCGCGAACTCCAAAATATTTCGAGGAGAGTTCACTTCGAGTCATTTCCCCAAGGTTCCTTTGATACCCACAACAGCATATTCTGGCTTCATCCCCGGACTTGGGGCTGGCGTGGTCTGCTGCGGGTTGGGCAGAAGAACTCATCGTACGCATGTCTCTTGTATTTTGGAGTGCATGATGGAAACGCCCGCAATACAATTATATCCGACCCTTGGGTTTGTTTGGCACTCTCGTCGGCCGTCTTGAACCGTGGGGATATCAACTTGGAGGATCTCCTTCGCAAACTGGGAGATCACATAGACAATCCGGGTGAAGTCGACCGGGACTGGATCAGCGAAAGTCTGTATCAAGTGAAGCTTGGCCCAGTGACGAAAACAATATCAGGGGAAAAGGTTCGCATTATTAGCGTTGTTGACAAGACAATCGTTATCAGTAACCAAGAGGTGATGGACGAGGATCACGATATTAGCGAAGAAGCGAGTGATGTATCCGCCTTGGCTATCATTAATGGGCCAAAAGCGACAATAACTAACTCCCTGCTTACGCATCTCGGTTTGCAACAGGGGTAACAACGCTGCCGGCTAAGCATTTAGCAAAAGCTGTTCCTCTTACGGTTGTACTTCATAACAATGGCATGGTGGTTTATCAATGATTTCCAAGCAGCAGGCTACGGTGTGTATCCCCCAATCTACAACTACCACAACCGATCTCCAGCAGGCACCTTCGTCACCCATGCTCCCTCACCATATCTCCCAAATTTCGATGTGCCCGCCGGTTTGCGTCGGGGTCGGCCTCGTTGTCTGTGAGGTACTGTCGCATGTCGGCTTCCCGGCTGCCTTCATCCTATCGTATCAATTTGACGATCGCTGCTGCGGGTATGGCCCCGGATTGGCCGTTGCCGATTTTTGCGATCTCAGGCGTTGGAGTGGTAAAGCCTGGATAGGGATAAGGTGCAGGGAACAACCGCTGAACATTCTTGAGTTGGGAAATTTAAGCTTAACCTGTGAACAAAGGTGAACATGGTGGTTGCTGACTGGTTTGGCCCTTTTGCAGACTTCGTGTGATTTTGGGGTATTGACAAGTGTTGGGGATGGAAGACCGTATTAAAAACTGGATGGATGTGGTCTTAGAGATCTAGAAGGAGCCACAATGACATTTTCGCGGAGCCTATGGACTTGGGGGATAAACGGGATCTGGTGAATATTCTTGTATAATAATTTTCAGCCGAGAGTAAATAAAGGGGTGCAGCTCTGCGGCTCACGCTGGAGTTAGCATCGCTGGAGTTAGCATACTATGTGTGACGGTGTGGGGGCTGGGACCTGGGGATTGCCCCACGCGACCAGTGCGCAGGAGTGGTCAATTGCCAGCCCACACCGCCTTGGCAATTGAGACCCACCAACTGTCAAAAGGAAGGGGTCTTCCTTGGGGTTGAACCCATGGGATCTAGTCAGCTTGTGTGAGGATGCCAGGCACAGCCAGGAATCCAACCGCTGAGCCACCATATAAATCGTAAGCTGTTCATGTAATAGATATATAAAGGAAGGCTTTTTGGCTCTGCTAGAAAGCTAGAGAAGAAAAAGAATCACAACGATCAAGCTTACTCATCACAACCATAATACAACTTGTTTAAAACCATATAGATAAAAGGTGCCGTGCTTCTGATAATTAAGAGTCTCAGTGCCTTAATACTACTGATTACAATCCAGCTACCCAAAAAGGGAAGCATAGTTATTAACACCTTTTATCTATCTACCTACCCACCTTTTCAAAGAAAATCTATCTACCTTATACCAATTGGTTTAATCCAACTTTAAGAAATTTAATTAAAATAACTGTTAATAATAACGAAAAAACCGTCTTTCTAACAAACTCCAACGACTGGGAGCTCTGGGACCTGCAATTCCAGGCATAAGCCATTACTAGTAATTTATAAGATCAAATCCAGGGCCTTGCCCCTTTTCTGGGCAAATCTACTGCCCTGGATTTAACGAAATATAAGTATAAAAGCCTATTAAGCTAATTGGCAGCTTAATTAACTATTATAGCTTAAGGAAGCCTTGACTCAGGTACTAAGGAAGACCTAAAGGCTATACCAGCTACTAGATCCTTTTCCTTTATACTAATTTAAATTACTAACCTTACGGTTAATAGATTCTGGTTTTTTTAACTAACCTGGATTATTTACCAATTTGATTTTAAAGAGTATAATTAATAGGCTGATAAGGTTTAGTAACTTAAGTAATAGGTTTTAAAAACAATTAACCTATATTATTAACGAACCTTTTATAAGTTAGCTAAATTTATTTCTACGTAATATAAAGCCTTAGAAACGCAAGTTGGCGTTAATATTGATAATATTATTAATAAGGTTTAAGAAGCGTACTAATTAGTAATTAAACCACTTATATAACTACTTAAAGACCTAATTAAATAGTTAGAAAATTGGGAATAAGCCTTTTTTACTACTAAAGAAAAAGGGGTCCCCGAGACAAAAAGAATTAAATCCTGGCTTAATAATTTTCTTAACGTGACCAGAGGTCCTCTGCGGTGTAAGATTAATAATAATAATAATAATAATAATTTTCTTAACGTAGTATAGTTTATAATAAGTAATTGGATTATTATATACGAAATAGTTTAAAGGCCTAATATTAAGCAATTAATTCTTACCTATTAAAAGGTTACCTACGATTTTCGGAAGGAGGTTAAACGATAGATTAAAGCCCGGATATTAATTGGTAATTAAGTAGTTAAAAGCTTATTTAGTCCCCCTTTTACTGCTATAATTAGTAGTAAAGAGGCCTATTATAGGGACGCTTTTAATAGCGAAATTGTACCTAGTGGGAATGAGGGGGAATAAAATAATAGTGTAAAAGAATAGAGTGGCTTTGGTAGAAACAAAAGACCTAAAAGGAGATTAAATAAGGCCTTAGGTATAGTTGAATTAAAGGGTAAAAAACCTAAAAGAGGGCCGAATTCGAATTAAAATTTAAATTTGGATTAAAGGCTGAATTTGGATTTAGGTATTGTTACTTTTACATACCCCTATTGCGGCCAGTTCTACTGTTTAGTAAGATACTTTTATATTTTTTCTAAATTAGCTTTTAATAGCTTTAAGGAAAGAGATTATTTTCGGATTAAAGTTAAAAAAGCCTTATAAAATTTAAATATTTAAAAAAAAGTAGAAAAGCTAAGGTATTAAAGATAAGTATAATAGTAAGGTTAAAATTAACTAGTTTAGTTAGGTTAAAAGATTAGTTGATGCTTTGGATGTTTCTTAATTATAAAGGCAGCTTTTTCTATAGTTAAGTATCCCCTAAAGAATTCTTTTATTTTGGATTTAGAAACTACTATTTATATTTTTAATAAAATATTTAAATTTAATAATTATAAAAAGTAAACCCTAGTAACTACGTTTAGGCTGGTAACTCCCCCGTATTAATTTTGGGCTATAGGGATATAGATATTAAAATCCAGGGGCCTAGGTTATACTAACGTATTTTACGGCTTAGAAATATAACCTACTGCTTTAACTTTACCTATAACCTAATCTTACTACTATAACTGCGAAAACTCGGCTTTTAATAGGATATTAGCCCTGGAAATAATTACTTACGCAGGATAGATAGGTTAATTTTAGCCTACCTTTTGGATCAATACGACTAGTTTATATTAAAAGACCTACCTGGCACTTATACTAACGCTGCGTTTATTATACAGCGGAACAAATTCAACAACCACACTAAAAAAGGCCCAGTAAAGCCCTTACCGGCCTATAGCACCTACAACTTAGCCACCCTAACCCACAAGTACTAGAGCAATTAATCCACTACATACAAGGTATACGAATTAAAGGGCCTACTATAGTTAAATGTAAGGCGTATAGAGTATCTAAGGCAAAGCGGCAAATCCACTAGCAACCTAGAGACTACAATAAGGGCCCTAAATTACGATTTACCCTAAATTTATTCAATTTTAAAAAGGAGTATAATAACTATTAATACCTCCTTTTAATTATTAATAAATGGTCTGGTTACTGCTGGGATTACTACTTATAAAATAGGGAGGCTGAATCAATAAATCCAACCCTCAACTACCTCTTTGGCATTATAGAAAACTAATACCAACTACGGCTTAAAGTAATTAAGGCTAATAATAAATTCAACAAGCTAACAATTAAAGCCATCTTTACATAACGCTTTATTAAGGTAGAGCCTTTAGCACCTAATACACCTACTCAAAATAGGGGTACCGAACGCTCAGGGGGTATAATAGCTGAAAAAATCAAGACAATGCGAGCTAATGCCAAACTGCTAGTAGTACTGTAGCCAGAAATTTTAAAAGCTGTAATATATCTTTACAATCAAATACCTAGATACGGTTATAACTAGCGTACTCCGTACAATTGTTTCTATACCTACTTGGCCCATAGAAATAATATAGTAGTAAAAACCAGGAAACCAGATCAAACCCACTTATAAGCCTACAGCTGCAAGGTATATACTTTAACCCCTAATGCCCAAAAAGGGGTCTATAACAAGCCAAAAGTTTTACCTCGTTAAAATCCAAAATTGGAACCCAAAGCCTGGATTAAATACCTTATTAGCTACACCTCATCTAATATATACCAAATTTGGAACCCTATTACAAACAAGGTTATTAGTATAAGAGATGTGGTTTTTAACGCAAAGGAGATTTTCAATAGGGATATTCAAGCCCTAAAAGACAATTACCTCCACCTCCAACTTAACAAGTTAAGCTAACTTTTTTTTACTATTTAGCTATACAAGCCAGAGGTACTTAGATCTACGATTCTAAAAGAAAAAGCAGTTAATTTTTTAATACTAAATACTAATACCGAATAAGAAAAAAAGGTACAATTTCCATACACCTACTCAAAATTTGAGCCTTATCCTACGCTCTTTTTATCACTACCAGCCGCACTACTTACAGCAACCATCCAGCAAACCAATCAATTACTAAAAAATCAAAATATAGATTTTGAACCTTGGATGGCCGCCTTTGCAGCAAGCTGACTATTACAACCAATTGGCTCTTATAATAGCAAAATAATTACTAAAGCAATAATCCAACACCTTACCAGACGGCCTAATAAGTTGACCCCCCCTGTTCTGGCCCCCCCCCTGTTCTGGAACATTCTGTATCATTCTCAACACCATAAAACTGTCCACAATCTTTTTATTTTCAACTGCCAACGCCCACAACAATATAGTCTTCGGGTTCAGAATCCGATTTTAAGCCCTCTAAGGCTTTTAAATCTTCTTTAATCTCCCACCCCGCGTCCCTCTACGCCTTCCGAATATCGGCAATAGTAGCAAAGTGGATATTTGGATCCAAAACCACCTTCTTTCGTTTTATTAGCTTTAGCCGTTCCACCTCTGCTTCCAGGGCTTCGATTTTTTACCTTAGCCTTATTATTTCGAAATCCTTAAGGTCTAGCGATTTTTCTACCTTCCGGAATAAAAACCGTTAAGTAATCAGCCTTCCAACTATAGCCTTTAATTAAGCCCCTACCTCCCTAGCTTTCCTAGGCGTAAATATAACACCCTCGTCAATTCCGTAGGCGGTAGGTATAACGCTAGCGGTAGTAATAATCCAAAAAACGCTCTAGGGGGTATTTTCTTTACCGGGGGTCTTCTTTTTTACTAATAAAGGGCTTATCAAGAGCTTGGTAATAGATACCGGCCATAACCCCATCGCCTTCTACCCATTCACGATATTCTCTTTCTAAAGGCCTTACTAACGTATATACCAATAGACCTCTAGGAAAAGCCTTTTCCTGTAAATAAAGCCATAATCCTGCCCCCCCGGGGCCACCTTAAAAAGCCGCTTTCGATATACCCTCTTTAGGGAAGAGAATATACCGAAATCTAAAGACTAGAGGACGTAAAAGCAGTACGACGGTAAAAATAACAAGTAGACGTTATTTCTATAGCATTGCTAAAGGAATTTATCCGTTATATAACTACCGTAACCATCCAAAATCAACAATTAGCGTTGGGTAAAATTATTTAGTTAAATCTGTAAAAGGAAAACTTTCGTTAACCATTCCAAGGCTATCTCATCATCTATCCAGCCTTTATCCGTTAAGCAGAAATACCAGCCTTCGTAGGGCCCCAGAGCTTTTGGATACCACTATTATTATTAAATCTTTCCTTTCCAAATTACCACTAGTATAAACGTTACCTCTATAGCCGAAATAATTTCCATAAAAGAGGTCCAATTGCGAAACCCAGGCTATTTAGCCAGGATAAGCTTCATCTCAGCTCTTCCGACAATTAATCTATTATCACCAACACCTTCCATAATCCTAGCTTCGTCGACATTATACCAATATTAAAAAGGAATGGCTTTAACGGCTGGGATAGCCAGGTAGTTAAACCACGGGCGAATTCTTTCTTCTATAGCTAATTTAATACGGGCTAAGTCAATTCTACGTAGCCTTTAGGTCTTTAGGACTAAATATCTTCGAAGAAAGGCCGCCACCCATCACTTACCGAATTCCATAGGCTTACCACAGTCGGTACAAATCCTTTAAGCCAGCCCCCTTATTTGCGTATAGGTTACTGGAAGCCCTAAGTCGGCCTAAAAGATTACCCAATCAGCCAAGGACTTTTCCAAAGCTACAAAGAGCTTCTATTAGTCTTGGTAGGCCACAGCATATGGAAACACGCCCATTAATCGCCGGCGTAGGGTACTATATGGAATATTAAATTCCAGGCACTGCTTCCACAACCTGCCCTCTTTTCGATAGGCCTCGCATACCTTACGCATATCAGCTTCGGAATACGGCATCTTAAATCAATGGAGAAAGCACGTTGAAAAGATGAAGAAGATTGGAAAAGAAATGGGTGAGTAATGCATTGTTAAAGTGGCGGTGG
>Ga0247763_1000845_pt1 | contig 18340 bp, 15 predicted proteins | sample UWRJL141409B4_FD_179926 | JGI IMG/M metagenome (GOLD analysis project Ga0247763, IMG submission 179926) | Plant litter microbial communities from Arlington Agricultural Research Station in Wisconsin, United States - UWRJ-L141-409B-4 | ecosystem: Environmental > Terrestrial > Plant litter >...
GCATCCCACCTAATAACTCCCCACTCTCACTACACCAACTCCCATTCACTCCGTTATACCCCGTCATCAGCGCTCCCGGATCCCCTTCCTTCACTGCAATCTGAAAAGGCAGTGCATAAATCTCCCGCAGCGCCCGTTCCGTAACCATCGCCATGACGGCATTCCTCTTGTCCTCCTGGTCATTACACACAAAATGCTTCACCGTCGCCACCACGCCCCCCTCCTGGATCCCCTTTATCAACGCCGCCGCGCCCCTTCCAGCGAGGACGGGATCTTCGCTCAGTGATTCAAAGCCGCGCCCGCCCAAAGGGGAGCGCTGCATGTTGATGGTTGGTCCCAAGATGACATGCACGGCTTTGGCACGCGCCTCGGCGGCCATGGCAAGGCCGGCCTCGTGTAGGAGGGGAATGTTGAAGGTGGCGCCCAGGGCGGTACCGCATGGGAAGCAGGCGGCGGGGACGCCGGCGAAGAATTTGGTGCCGCGGATACCGTTGGGCCCATCAGAGAAGCGGAGTGAGGGAATTTTGTGATTCGGAAGGGGGAGGGTGTGCCACATGTCGATTCCTGGAAAACTATTAGAGGCGCAGAGAAAGAGTGAAAGGGGGGGAGGGGATAGGAGGGGAGGGATGGAAGTTACCGGCGAGGAGATCGACTTTTTCGGCCAGAGTCAGTTGGGCCAGGACGGCCTCGACGTCAATGTCTGCCATTTTGGCAATATGTTACCGTGGTGCTGTTGTCTTGGGGACAAGTAAAAACAACAAAAAAAAAAGGAGCAAGGCGAAGATGGAATAACAGGGCGGTACAGCTAGACCAATTCGGTTGAGAGCTCCCACCACAAAGAAATAGAATAGAGAAACAGCTTGATAAATACTAGCCACCTAGTTATCTAACAAAGTATCCCTTCTCAAGCAAGAGAGATAAAGGGGGCGGGGGAGGGGGAAGTTATATACACATCCCATAAAAACACCTCACCTCATCATCCCTTTCCCCCCCTCTCCTCCTACCAATTATATACCTACCTGGGGACCTGCCCAGCACTACGTACCTACGTCAAACGGCTTTCCTTTCTCTTCTCCCCGCAAATATACCTTACCTACCCACCCGCTTGACTGAGAAGCCCTGATCCCGACACCGGCCCCCATCCCGAAAGCGTTCCCTCGCATCTGCGCACCTCTCCACGACCCGAAGATTTCCCGACGCTCTCTCGTAATTTCATCCCAGAACCCCAGACTAGTTGCATGCTTGGGACTCGGGGCCATGCATACAGTGGGCTAACTAAAGAGTGGGCTAGAGATGTGCCCTCACCTGCAGCACAAGTGGGGACGGATACGGAGATCCAGGGCCGTGATTCCGGACCGAGTTCCCCCTGCCCCCCTCCTCAGAGGCCTATCTACGGCTACCAAGCAATGTACGGTTGGGTCCTGTGATCAACTTGGATTGCCACCAGTGCAGCTCTGTAGACTGAGATATGTACGTGTTGAAACTAGGGGGTGAGCAGGCTAGTCATTTGAACGTGAACCGTACTGTCAAGAGTAATCTGGTAGTCTAGAGTCCCTGCCCAGTTTACATTACTCCCTCAGTCACCGTCGCCAGGAAGTCACCTCTCAGTTCAAGGAATTTTTCTCTCCTCTTTTTTTCTTCTTTTCTTCAGACATATTCAATCTCATTGTCTTGCTGCATCCACACCCTTTCATGCCCCATCCTGAGACTCCATTACGTAAGCACTTATATCTCCTTATCTGCGACGTGCAATCTCCCAGCGCCAGTCTAGATGCGTTCTTCCTAGCTTCGTCAATGCTCTTGTCTATGAATGACTGGGCAAGACCGTCCAAGAAAAAAACTAAACTTTGGTGTACAACATGGTAGACAACAAAAGAAAAGCAATGACAAGAATTATGCCACCACCAACCTAATTGCGATTCCCTATACCTACCCCATATGTATGTATTATGAGGGTATTGTCCATTGCTCCTTTCAACAATGCTGATGCATTCAACCTCATTACCACTCTCGCGCCGTATGTCACAACTCTTAGTGCTTCTTGTATTTCTGATCGCAGGTTAGCAAAGGCTTCAGTTATCTACAAGTCAAAACTTACCGCTTCCACTCGCCTCCTGTTCTGTGGGTCCAAGGAATTGGTTGCCCCTAGCAGCGTTTGTCCGATCGCTTTCGTTGCCCCAATCGCTGGGCGGAAAATGATGGTTGGAGCTCTCTTCAGCACTGCCTTGGCTGCCCCTTGTGCACTCTGGCTCTCCATCACCTCTGCCGGGACCGCAATGATGGCGTCTCGGGCCATCGAAAGGTCCCGCGCAAGGCTGGAATATGCTCCTCGCATACCCTCAATGATACCGAGAGGCTGGTCGGCGTACAAGCTGATCTGCTTCTTTTCCTCGTCGATTTCGCCATCCTCCCAGTCATCCCCGCCACTCGACGGGCCCTCGCCGTGCGGGTTGGGAACCAGCAACCCTTCGGCTCCCTGGAGAGCATACTGCGTTCCGATCGCAAGCTTAGCACCCAACTTGACCACTTCGGTCCCAGTCGTCTTTGCGAAAGCCGCCGCACCCTTCCCGATGCTCCGAACAATTCGGCCGTCTTTTCGGTATTCTCGGATTGGGATTTCAACGAGCTCCCTGAAGCCACTGCTGACATTGACAAGAGAACGCACTGGCGCCAACCCCGCAAGAATACCAGGCAACTGCGTCCGCTTGACGTTATCGGTCCAGATATCATTGAGCTGCTTGCCCAGGCGGTCGAAGCCCGACACGCCGTATAGAATGACGTGCCGCAGCGTCAGCGTGGCATCTTCGAGGATCATAAAGTTCATAAACTCAGTCGTGTGGCCCGACCGGAGACCAGCGTAGTCAACCCGATGCGGCTTAAAGTCTAGTTTGACTGGAATGTCGTTAATTTCAGCACGCTGGATGAAGGGAATATCGCTCGGCGAGACATGGATCTGGACGGTATCATCCTTGAACTCAAAGAATCGAGTAATGAAGTCGAGTGCATCTTGGTCGACGTACAGTCTCAGCGGCAAGACCGTCACCCTGAGGATGATCTCCGACGCTGGCAGTGATGGCACAGGCTTGGTGTTGAGCAGCTCCAGATGGACCATGGTGGCACCCAGTTCCCGCTCGCCAGCGTCCTGATCGTACATGGCGAACTTCTTCCACGTCGACGTTGCGACGTGGTCAAAAACATCCACTTCGTTGATTCGAATGTCGATCGAGTTGATTGTCTCGCCCGAGTCTGGTGGGAAGGTTACTAAATCTGCGTTGACTCCCTTCAGCTCGAATGTGATCTTGTGGCGCTTGCTTCTGTTCAATTTCAACTTCTTCGATCTCGATCGGTGCTGCCCAGCTACTCGCAGTGTTGTATTGGTCACGGCCGTCGTGGCGATCGACTCGGTCTCAGTGGTGTTGTCATGAAGCTCATCGTTGATCGCCCGGGCTAGCTCTCTCGGATCACGATTTGCAGGGATGCCAATGTAGATAGAGTTGAAGAGAAAATCGCCTATAACGGTCTCCTCTTCCTCAAAGTCTTGCTCATAGGCATTCCTACGATCTGCCCGGGCTTTACGCTCATATGCTTTGGCTTCCACATCCTGGACGGCCTTTGTGATAACCTCCCTGGTGCGAGCCCAGTCATAGCCGTCGAACAAGTTCCAGATGACATGGACGTCCCGAACACAGACCTTGAGGGGACTACGTTGAACCCTAGAGTCATTGGATTCATCGTACGTGTTTTTCTTCGAGTTCCACCGGTGTGCTGTCCCTTTGATCTTGGAATTCAAGTCAAAGAAATCGTCGCGAACGAACAAGTCATCGCTGTCCTGTTTGGGTCGAAAGCTCATTGTGCTGAGGAGCACTCCGTCGGTGGTATCTTCGATCTTTGTACCACCCGCCATCATAGATGAGGATGTTGCATTGAACAACTCCTCTTGAACGGCGTCACCGACATAATACTGGGAGTCGAGCTGGAGTGGGCTGTCATGGCCTCCGTAGTAGTCATCATCGCTTTCTTCATCACCGCCAAGTTCCCGTGCTATCGCAAAGTCATTATCGAAATCATAGTCGCCCTCTGCTTTGCCAAACGCGTCGGCGGTGATGGATGCCAACAAATCTTGTACTGGGACAATGGATGTTCTATACTTGATCTCCTTGCTCGGCGGGGTTGGCGGCTTTAGACCATTGGCCAGCGAGATAAGAGTTTGAGTTGAGTCCGCACATGTCTCGAGGACAAGCAGATTATCTCGGACCTCAACATCAACGTGTGGCTCTCCTTCGGCATCTTTCATAACTCTGACCGCGGCTTTTGCGGCCGAGATCTGACAGATGTTGACATAGCCTTGGGAGCAAAGCTCGGTGACCTGAGGCGATGGTGCCATCTGCGACTGTCGGGTCGTCGCAAATTGACCGTTATCCAAATCTAGTAGTGATACATCGTCGATCAGAAGGACAGATGCCCTCTTCAAGCTTGTATTGGCATCGAGCGTTTCATGTCTACCGGCTTTGACATCGAGGTGCGCATCGGTAAGGACGACCAGAAGTTTCGACGTTAGCCCAAGCGGGTTCAAGCCAACAAGGCAATCGCAGAATGATAGGTCAACCTTGATAGATTTTGGATCACTGCCTTGATTCGCCGAAGGGTGTGCCGTCGACCTAGTGCCTCTAATAGCGGAGTGGGCGTGGTCTCCCAGGTTCGCAACTGATGCCGCGAGACTGGCTTCGAAATCCTGAGGCGTAGCATCCTGCGCGAGTCCTAAGATGTCCATAACAGTTGGGACACGATACTCGACACTCAGGCCAAGAAGCTTGACCTTGAGAACCGGCTCTATGTCGTCAATCATCCTCATCATCAAGACCGGTGGCTTTGTAGGCTTTCCGATAGCTGACGATGTGGGTGTCCCGACCAGCTCCTCGATCTTGTTGCGGTTGATAGATATCGTACCGGCAACGACGGCTACCAGTGAGGGGAGAGTAATGTGGGCCAGTTCCAGATCTTTGAGAGATGCTTGGATAACACCGAACCTGCCCCCGATGTCGACCGTGCATTCAACAGTCCTCACTTGAGCCATTGTCAGGAGACCAGGACGGTCATCTTCCGGCAGATATTTGGCAACTGTCCCTAGTTTCGCCAAATCCTCTACAAGACTCGGTAAACAGACCAGTTGCTGCAGCCTGCTCGCATCCACCCTGGCCTTGGCAACAGTCAAGCACAAGACTGGGCCCTTCCTGCGTTGTCGGAGGAGTGTGTCGACCATGATTTCGTCTCCATGCTCGTCAAACTTAACTTTGGAGGGCGTGATAAGTTCCAAAAGTCTTTCGAGATCCTTGTTTCGTGGGAGCATGACATACTCTAGCCTCGTGTCGGTGACCTCTGCAACAACTGGGACCTCGGCCCTAGAATATCTCATGTAAGGCCCAGCCAGTCGAATCTTGCTGAAGTGGATGCCGATGCCTTCTTCTCGGTGGACTAGCTTGAGAGCACTGGTGTTCAGCAGCATACTGCATTCTTTTCCGATCACATCGACCCGCAGACCATTGATACGCAGATCTGTCTTGTTCTCCTTTGTGGCAGTGCGGTCATCCGGGTTGATTGCGGCTTCGAATCGGACACCTCTCGGTTTCGATCCTGCTTTGACGGAAACCTGAGGACTCTTTAGGTTGGTGGAGGTTGTTGAAGAGCCCATATTGAGAAAACTGCTCAAGCCCCCAAACCAGCTGAAGGTCTCGTCCAGTTTCTGGAGATCCACTTTGACGCTCAACGGCAGCGTGTTGATATCGACACGCGATGTGCCATGTGTGGACGTGACCTTGACAGAGATATCATGCCCGCTGGATTGGAAGGTGCTCGCAACTGATTCAAACATTTGGATTTGACGGTCAAACGAGATGATGTCGTCGTTTGCGTACCCGAATTTGAACTTTTCGACACTGAAGGTCGCCTCGTTCTGTCGTCCAGAGTTCACCACCGATCCTTGCAGATTCACAATATTAGCTCTGAGGAGTATGTCAGAGACGAAGTCCGTATCCTTTGGCCCGAAAATTCTCTGAGGGGTGTCTGCGACACCTGCGAGCTTCTCCAAGAAGTTAAGCGACAGGCCCTCCAGAGTGAACTTGACGTCTGGTGTCTGCTGCGGTTTATCTTCTGGCGCAGGCTTGGCAGATGCAGCATCCGGTGCATCACCTGATTGGCCTCGAACTGCTTCGACCAGTTGAGACACAACCATGGCCAGCAGAAATCCGATAGAAGCATCAAACCTCACCTCCAGTGGCTTCAGTATGACTTCGACTAACTTGTCGCGGGGTTCTTCAGGTGTTGGTTCCCTAAACGCAGAAAGCTCTGGGCTTGATGGTGCAGCCGAGTGCATGGAAAACGCTCCCGGTAGATTCGGAGAGATTGACTTCCCAAGATCGGGCGTGATGACTTCGATGTGCTTGTGATTCGATGGAAAATAGATAGAGATCGCATCGAGGGATAAAATTTCCTTGACGAGCCGAATTTGTCCACGCGGTGTTGGAACATCGTCGTGTGATGGCTCAGGCTCGATAGCATCACGTTGATCCCGGCTAGTTCGGTGTTGGTCCTCGAGCACGGGAGCGCTTGGTTCCGGCGTCAACGAATGTTCTGTGAACGGTTGGATTAGGGGGCCTCCGGTCAGTATGCTACTCTGCTGAACTCTCGATGGCGAACCCTGACGCGCAGGAGAGAAAATAGGCGAGGTAGGTGGAGGCGAGACAGCCTTCAGTGGCAGTGATGGCTCTTCTGTCGCAATTGGACCAACTTCCCACGACCCCGGCATTGCGCCGCGCAGTCTCTCCGACTCGGCTTGCGAGAATGCACTCATGTACATGCTCTCTGCCTCCTCATGGCTGTATAGATGAGACTCTGTGAGATCTTCTGGTACTGGCCCGCTCGAGCCGCTGCCGCTGCTTGATAGTTCTGAGTGGATAGACCCCCCCGACGACAGCGTGCTCGAGAGTGAAGAGGCTGCTGGTGGTGGCCGTAAGTGCGGCTCGGACCGCGATTCTCGCTCCACTTGGGCATCCGCCCAGGGAGCCGGTTCTCGTTCTACAATATCGGAATGTGGTTGATATTCCAAGGTTGGCGGAGAGAATTCCTGGTAGACAGATGCCCGCGGAGTTGACAGGGAGGACGTTGGTACCTCAAGCTCCTCACTCTCATCATCGTTACTGCTGAGATCATATGGGATGTCGAAAACATCTACACTGCTCTGGGTACGAAATTGGCTTTGCCCCAATTCCGAGTCAGTCGTCGAGTCTGACGTTATGCTCATGCCTAGGCCGACTGTCGGTTGCGCACGGAGGAATGTAGGAGTCTCTGCAACTGTCGGCGAGGGTGAGGCAACAGACGATGGCATGGACGGTGATCTTGCCAACGTCGAGAACACATTGGCTTCCGAGATCAAGAAAGCTCGAATGTTATCCAGTAGGATGTGGCGCTTGCCCTCTTTATGGCAAATTGTGGGTGCATCACCCCCCTGCTGCGTCGGTGCCGTGACACCCTCCACATTTATTCTCTCAAGAGCTAGTTGGAACGTAACCAACTCGGGAGCCGACGCAGTATGGTCGACCAAGACTTCCATATCGATTTGAAACTGAAGTTTCCGGACATGAATCTGTATCCTATCCACGACCCCTTGGAGAAAGTCGGCCAGGAACGCAGGGACTGAAAGAGCCTGACCAGTTCCATATATCGAAGAACCATCGTCACTTTCTGGCTCACTTATTGTCACCGAGGCGCCGAGGTCTTGTGTCTCCGCTGCCAGGGCTTGCTCCAATTCTTGCTTTTGAGCCGAGGGCTGTATCTCATAGAATGACTGGGCCAGGTCAACAGCGGTTGGAATAACATCGGTACCCCTGGCTGTCCTCCACTTGCGAGCCTGCTGCTGGTCCCGCTCGTCCTTGGAAGCCACCTTCAGCCTGATATCGACGCCATCAACCTCGACCGTTATGGGACTCGCATAAAAATCCATGGGAATGGTAACTCGCAACTGAAGGACCTTGGCCTTTTGTAGGGAGAAGGTCGGAGGTAGCCCGAGAAGCTTCTCGAGTTTCTACGGCAAAAAAAAGGTCAGACATCAAATACGCAGTCAACTTGGGACGAAATAATACAGTAAGGCTAGTTACCTGTAGAATGAGGCCGACATCTCGGAACTCAAGAACGGTATTCCTCCCTAATGCAAAGTCTAGATTCTCGAGATCGAGGGTTTGGGAATCGAGCACATCAATGCGAGACAGAGCGAAGCGCAGCAGTTGCTTCGACATCAGCGAGCTCCGGAAGGACTGGAAGAAGGACGCCATTTCTCCTGGTTGTAGGAACGAGCCGATCGAGGGTTGTCGCTTCAATGAGAGTCGGCAGGAGGTCAGCAACCTGCGTGAATCAGCCGGTGAGATCGCCGAAACCCTCGATGGAACCCCAATTCAGAAGGGAAAAAGGCTCTATCGATCATACGGCGAGTACGGCAGAAAGGCGGAAGGAGTCCAGCTGCTGTCGCGGTGGCGAGGGCGGCTGTAGGAGCACGGGGTGGGATGCCAATGCCAATGCGGGGAAGGTCATGGTCGGGGGGATAGCATCATCATGGCTGGCCCTGTGAGTTTTCTTTTCGAATGTCGGGACGTTTGGGCACAAGCCAGCGGCAATGTACGAGCAGAGCGGAAAAGTGGAGGAGTGGAAAGTTACGAGTTAGTTGACGTGGTGAGGAAACCTCCAGGCTGGGTAACCCGTGACAGTTTTGGGTGTCAAGCTCCCCAATCAGTTGATCGACCTTATCGTCAGCACGCGAACCATGCGCCAGCCGACGCCGGCCTGCGAGGCGTGCTTCGCACCGAGCTAGCCTGGCGTGGGGTCCACCCCGCTTGGCCCAACGGGAGGTCTGGGGCACCCCACCGAGGATACTTCTGGATGCTTGACGAAGGGCAGAACAACGAGTAACTAACCTACAGGAACGGAAGCAAGGCGAGAAGCTGGGGATATGCAGTCACAGCGAAAGTGAATGACACAAAGCAGCATTTCTCGCCTCGTCCAGTATTTTACAGGCGCTGGATGGGCTGCACACTGGTTGTCTGCCTGAAGTGCCCCACTCTAGCGCAACACATGCCGCTGTGACTTACACTCAAGTGACGAACTGCGTCCAACCACCAGCAGCGTCGGCCCACCGTTCTAACGGCATGCGGTATTCCTCGAAGCAGGGGCGCAGCAAAGCTCACAATGTCGGAACTCAGGCTAGTCGTACCAGCCATACAGAAAGTCAAGCACCTTATTGCACCTACAGTCGGGAGTAACCGAGAATTGCCATGGGAAGTCTACTAAGTCCAAAAAAAGCCCTCTGCACCTCAGTTGATTGAGGCACCCTCTTCCAAGTCTCGCGTAATCAAGCTCCCTCAGCCCTAACCCTACCGTATTCACGAGCGATCCGCTTCGCAACATCCTCGCCGCTCCAATACGCGCCGGTCACGGTCCCTAGGGCGACAAAAGGCGCCGTGTGCTCCCCGGCAAACCAGATTCCCTTGTCCTTGACTCCGTCTCGCATAACCAGGATATCTCTATCGCCCTCCTCGAGGCCGCGTTGGAAATTGCAATAACTCCCGTTGCCTGCGAGGTCATCGTTGAGCCAATCGGTCGCGAAACATGCTGTGGGTTTGCAGTCGGGTTTACCATCATTGTAAGATGGAAGGCGGGAGTAGTAAGGCTTAAAAAAGGAACATAGAAACTCCTCCTTCTCGCCCTTAGCGGCGAAGGAGCGGACTTTAGACGTGATGTAGTGCGATTCATCCCCATAGATGTAGAACAACAGGGTGGGATGCCCGCTTGGTGGTGCGAGAGACGCAAGCTCGACAGTTTCGTTGTTCCACCTTTCGGTATTTGTGTCGGCAGCATATTTCGGTGACAGCCATTGGCCAAAGCCCTTAAAGGTGTGGCCATCGGCGTCTGGAACAAGCCAGAATGCACTAGGAAAGGAGATGTAGACCTGGAGGCGTCAGCTTGAGGTACAGCTGGTTGATTCGTGTACCGACCTTCTCCAAACACCCATATCCGATGTTCCGAATAGCCTGGGCCAGCCGGTCTGGGAGGGGAGGATAGAATGCGTGCTGGTTCTGCTTTAGCCACCCCAAGGGCGTAGTAGTGACGACCTCATCAAATTCCAAGATCTGGTCATCGACGGTTTTCACCCGAACTTTGTTATCCCACGCGGCCGACTTTCCATACAGCTCCAGCACACGCGTCTCATACCTGATATCAGCTCCGTCGACCGCCGGCTGAGCGATCTTCTCCAGTATCTTATGATATGTCCCAGAGCAAAAGAGGTTCTCTACTACCTGTTAGTGGATAGTCTCGTTAACCTCAAAAATTGAGCCACGGACCGCCGTCGAGACACTCTTCCAACCAAAAGAACTTCAAACTCTGCTTTGCGATGGGACTACCCACGAATGCACCCCACGCCTCACACAGTTGGCGAAGAATGTACCGCTTTCTGGAGTAGTCTTCTTCACTGTTTGGTATACAGTGCGGTATCTGTTCCTGGAAAAAGTCAAGGAGTGTCATCTCTGGATCAATGTTGGCACTGCTCTCGTTAGAGTACTCGAAGGCCTTCTTGATGATAGCCCACATCATCTCCGAGTAATGGATGGCATCCCCAATAGGGATGAGCATACCATCCTCGTCGTACATGGTGGTCTGCGCGTCAAATCCACTGGTTGGAGTCTTGGTTTCCTTTGCAAGATCCATGATTGGGTTGCCTCGAGTACCGTGGACCCAATTGGCGCCCATGTCTATCAAGTGACCATTAGGAAGTCTAGCTTGATGTATCCTACCCCCCAAGCGATTCCTCGCCTCTAGTATGGTGACTCGAAAGCCGCAGGATAGCAAAATATCGGCGCATCGAAGACCTGCAAGGCCGGCGCCGACGATTCCAATGTGATGTTTCCTTGTAGCATCGAGGGTCTCGTCCTACTCCCCATTACTGTGAGCGCGGTCTCTATACCGAGTAGCTTGAATTACAAAGGGCTGAAAGTGTCGTCGGCGGCTTGTCAAACAACCTCTGAGGTCTCTGTACCTTCAAGACCTGCTCCATGATGCTTGGCTTTCTTGTATTTGAACCGCCGACAGGAATCTCGGATATGTTATGAAAAGGACGGGAAGCTCTAAGATCTTGGTAAATCCTAGAGTGTTTAAGAGTGGTGCTAGCGGACATCGAGTAAGCGTCCATTTCGGATGTGCCGCTGCAATGACAACCGGAGACAGAAGAAGTGTGAGGATATGAAAGAAACCGATGGTCCGATTATAGAAATTGCCAGGCACGTAACAGAAAAAGTGAATGAGAGCAACGGTGGTCTCGGTGCGCGGGGCGCTGCCTACTCATAGGACTCAGGGGGAAACCTGCCATCCGGTACACTTCCACCCCGTTTCCAGACGGGTATGACCGACCGGAAGACCCAGCCGAGACAAGCCGGGAAGCAACAGCATTTGGCTTAGGCGATGAAAAAAGGGGGGACGGCGAGATTGTCAGTGTGTCGCCGCGATAACGACTCTGGACAAGCCGCGAATAACGCCGATAAGCGTCCGCCTGACCGTGCGTGGCGTGGGAGCAGAGGCGAACCGATAGAGATCAACGGAGGCTGTAGTGAACGGGAATGGATCCATGGGCTCTTCTCCTCCAACCCCAGGGTGAATTTTCAGCCAATAGCCAGCGCCTTAGCGAGCATGCGACTTGAAGGCCTGGAGTTGAACATTCCTGAAATGAGGAAATGACGGGAACAACGAAGAACTCACCCGCCACCATTTGGTGCAGTGAGAAAGCTTGTAGCTGATTGGACAGATTGCGTGGCCTGGCTAGCGCGCGTATAGGAGGTAGGGGCGGCAGACGCTGGGCCGTTGTATTGGTGAGACAGGACAAAGCCAGCTGGTCGTCGAGGACTCAAGATCACACGTTCCGTCGCATTTGGTGTAGCTGATGCTTGTGGGAGGGTTAGGGTCCAGGGCAATTCGCGGGCTTGGATGTCCCTGGACCACCCCTCTTTCTCCCCCGCAGTCTTCACCTGGTGGTGTATTCGTAAGTTACTGTGTAATGTAAACTTGTGATTTGGATCGGGTCGTGCCGGGGAATCCCTTTGACAAGGCCGGTCCCGCTCTGGCAAAGACCTGGTTCAGAAGACCGGCCGCGACCTCAGCCAACTCAACAGGGAGGCGCTATCCAGGTCTCAACAGCCGGTCAATCGCTGGCCCAAAACCCAAGGTGAGATGGACCGCAGCTATGCTCGAACTCGATCACATGCCCGAGTCCCGCCTTCCAAGCCGCGAAACGATTCGCGCTGCGGCCAATCACGAGCCCTGTAGTACCAGCGCTTGGCACGCTCTCCACAATTCCAGGATGACCCAGACTCGCGCCCGAGGGCTGGGTCGCGCAAAGCCGAGGCTCATGAGCGTTACGATACAGCAATGACCCAAGGGGGAAGCTGTCTTTTCAAGTCTGTGATGCCTCTTTCTTTCTCTTCTCAGTCTCTAGTCTCTCCGTTTCATTTTCCTTTCTTTGTGTTACGGCCACCAACCGCTTCATCCATTCTTCGTCATCACTCTCGCCGATTCACCTTGGGACCAAAAACCTGTCCATTATGCCACTCGAGGTCCCTTCCAAGACCTTTACCCGCGAAGAGGTGAAGAAGCACAATACCGAGGACAGTGTGTGGTTCATTATCGACACGGTTGTCTACGATGTCTCTGAGTTTCTCGACGCACACCCAGGGGGCGAGGCGGTTCTCCGCCAGGTTGCTGGTACAGACGCAACTACTGCCTTCTACAACCTCCACCGACACGAAGTTTTGCAAAAGTACGTGGATCTTGCCATTGGCACCATTGCCGGCGAGAAACAGTCCATCGCCACACCCGTGCTCGGAGAGCTGTCTCAAGTACCCTACGCCGAACCCCTATGGCTGACGCCCCAATTCAAGTCGCCTTACTTCAACGATAGCCACCGGCGACTCCAACGCGCCATGCGCATCTTCACTGACAAGTACATCACCCCAGAGGCCCTCGAGAAGGAACGCTCAGGCGAGTATGTTAGCCAGGACCTGATTGACAAGATGGCGAAGGCCGGGGTCCTCCATATGCGCATGGGACCTGGCAAGCACCTGCACGGTGTCAGCCTCCTGGACGGCGCTGTCAATGGCAAGGAGTTTGACTACTTCCACGACATGATCTGCTCGCAGGAGCAGGTCCGCGCTGCTTGCCGCGGATTCCAGGATGGCAACATGGCCGGCATGGTCATCGGCTTGACGTGTATCCTCAACTTCTGCAATAACCAGGCGCTCAAGAACCGCGTTGAGGAAGAGGTCTTTAGCGGAAAGAAGAAGATCTGTCTCGCCATCACTGAAGCTTTCGCCGGCTCCGACGTGGTCGGCCTCCGCACCACTGCCGTCAAAACGCCCGACGGGAAGCACTACATTGTCAACGGTACCAAGAAGTGGATTACCAATGGCGTCTTCTGCGACTACTTTGTCACGGGTGTCCGCACCGACAAAGGCCTGTCTGTACTGCTGATTGAGCGCAGCGAGGGCGTCGAGACCAAGCAGATCAAAACGTCGTACTCGACGTCTGCAGGCACCGCCTACATCACCTACGACAACGTCAAGGTGCCTGTAGAAAATCTCCTCGGCGAGGAGAACAAGGGCATCTACGTAATCCTCAGCAACTTCAACCACGAGAGGTGGACCATGGCGTGTGCCACCATCCGCTACATGCGTCTTGTGGTCGAGGAGTCGCTTAAGTGGTCACACCAACGCCTCGTCTTCGGCAAGCGTCTCATCGACCAGCCCGTCATCCGCCAGAAGCTGGCAAAGATGATCGCTCTATGTGAGTCGCATCAGTCGTGGCTCGAGACTGTCACCTTCCAGATGTGCAACATGCCCTACTCGGAGCAGTCCAAGCATCTAGGCGGGCCCATCGCTCTGCTCAAGATGAGTGCCACACGCGCCGCCCACGAGGTTGCCGACGAGGCCGTCCAGATTTGGGGTGGCCGTGGCCTCACCCAAACGGGCATGGGGCGCGTTATCGAGAACTTCAACCGAACCTATAAGTTCGACTCCATCCTCGGCGGTGCTGAGGAGGTGTTAGGTGACTTGGGTGTTAGGCAAGCCATGCGGTTCATGCCCAAGGCTGTCTTGTAAACGTTGCGTAGATTTTGGGGTGTCTAACTGGCGTGTTGGTCTGGCTTTTGGTCATTTCTCTGGTTGAAATAGGAATTACATCGTATTATTCGATCTTGTTTCCCGTTTGTCACAACTTGTCACTGGACGTACCGAGTATGTATGTCGCGAACAGCATACTTGAACTCACATAATGTGTCATAGAACACAGCCGTTACATTTTTATCAAGCCTTACGATCTCATCCAGATTGATGATTTAGTCACAAAACCCACGAAAAAAAATCCGGTTCAAAAGACAGCGCAGGAAGATGGTTGCCGTATGTGCCGAGGCAACAACGCCACCTGAAAACCAGAGACTTGGAGACAGTGTATTTGTAACCCTTGCCGCCCTGACGCCTTGATGGTGAAAAGACTTTTCCATTGCCGTTTGTCGTAGTCGGTTGCCAAAATGGGTTTAGACCGTCGATTCGTCTTTTGCGTGATCGTACGAAAAGAAAAAAAACAGAGATAGAGAAGAGGACGAGAGAAACTGCGAATGCAGAGTCCAAGTTCACAAGAGCAGAAGAAAGTCGTGAGGGCATGCCAAGCGACGGAATATCCAGATAACCACCAAGATACCAGCGGTTCGACCTGTGGAGCGCTGACGCGTGGGCACCAGGCTTCTCCACCAGACTCCGAACGTGCTGTCCACCAGTAAAACCCTCCCCTTCTATATCGGTCGTGTCGGGAAACAAACGTGCAGCTGGTCGATCGGCGGAAGAACGAGGCGAGGTCGGAAAAATGAAGTAGGTATCATGATCGCTTCAGAACAGAGCGCAACTTAATTGTTAGGGCACTGCGACTGGACATGGCCCGGTTGCTGGCACTTGTAGCAGATCTTCTCCCCAGTGCTGGACTCCTTAGGGCAGTCCCGGGACAGATGGCCAGACACGCCGCAGTTGTAGCACTTGTTCCCATTCACGCAGTCGCCTTCAAAACGATTAGAAAAAGTCACTTGCACACTAGGTTTGTCCGAGACTTACGCGACATGTGGCCGATACCGCCGCACGAGTAGCAGGTCTTCTGGCCGAAGCCACCACCACCACCACCGTAGCCCGAATTGTAGCCGCCACCGCCATACGACGAGCCCTTGGGGCAATTGCGGGCGATGTGGCCGACCTCACCGCACTGAGGCGTACAGTTAGGACAAAACCTAAGTGTCTTACCGGGGAGGAGCTTACCTTGTAGCACTCGGCGCCAGATTGACCGCCGCCGCCGCCGCCGGACTGGCCACCACCAGTGGGGCAGTCCCGAGAGATGTGGCCGGGTTGGCCGCAGCGGTAGCAGGTCTTTGCGTCCTTGGGGCCTTCAGGGCAGTCGCGGCCTAAGATTGCACGTCAGAAACCAAGCTTTTCAGAAATTGGATGAAGTTGGCTTACTCATGTGACCCTCGCCTAGAGTTTAGGAGAAGTATTGTCAGTTTTGTCCCTTCTCCCGCAGTTCCCTCCGATACATCAACTTACCACCGCAGTTGTAGCTACGAGATTGAATATGTTAGTAATAATGTTCGCGCCAAGCAGATGTGGGATCGAAGTGATGATACATACCACTTGGCGGCTCCTTTGTTAGGGCAGTCGCGGGCCTAGCAATGGGCATGTTAGTAACAAAGGACGAAACCTCTAAACGATACCTCTCCGGTCCATCGAATCTCTGCTCGCCACTGTGGCATACCTGATGGGTGGTCTGGCCGCCTAGAATCTCTCTTGTCAGATGATCTCTCCCTCATACAATGCAGGTTTGTTACGGGTGTGCTGTGCGGGGGCTGGAAATTTTCCAGACGACTGCGAGGGCAGTCAGGACTCATTTGAAGTTACTGCTTCGGCCCTCGCGATTCTTCTTGGAAAGTGAGTGCACCGTAAGGGTACGACAAGGAGAGGTATACATTGCAATGCGAGCCCTTGTCGGAGTTGCATCTCTTGCGCGCGCAAACCCTCGACTGTGTCTGCCGGGACGCTTCTCGGAAGACTGAAGGTAACAATGACAGATTCCTCATGCAAGGCAGAATGTAGAAGAAGCGCGTGTTCGTGGCGGTAAACACTTCACGGCGGTGGCAGAGAACAGAAGCCAGGGCGAGCCGAATGGCGGCAGCGAGACTCACAAGTAAAGCAGGCACGGCCTTGGTTTCCGAAGTCCATAGTGTCGGCGGGGTTGGTTGGAGTTTTTGGATTTGGGACTGATAATCAACGTTTTGGGAGTACAAAAGCTGTTTGATGTAGAACCGTCAGTCTGGCGGGAGGTGGCAAGAGAGTTTCTATTTTCCAGGGAGTGGAATTGTGGTTTGGCATTGAAGGGGAGGGCGCAAAATTCCTGAGGGAAGGTGGGGGAGACTTGGTGTGGGGTACACTCACCGTGCGATAAGATTGAAATTTGGAGGGACGCAACTCTTGATTTGCGCTGGACAGGTCTGAGCGGGTCTTTTATGGATCGATGATTTGGGTTTGGAGAAGAGGAAGGGACGAGGCACGAGTCCGAGGGCACCGGCACGATAAATATCAGGTCGACGAGGCGAGAGGGAGAGGGATTGGGCGCGTGCGGTAGTGGGAAACCGATTGCGGGTTCGTGGTTGAATTTTTTTCTGGATGGACAATTAGGTTGTGTGGGGACCCCTGCTTCCTTGCTTCAAGCCTCCTTCGCTTGAATCTGAATGCCAGTCTCTGACAGCCTCAGAGCCGCGGTAATGACAACAGTGGCGGGCCTGGTCGATCCCAGCTTGCAATTCGGTGATAAAACTCACGTAGGTATAGGAGACATCGAGCTGCAGGTGCTCGGTTGTGTGCAGGAAAGCAAAGCTGTGGCATGAGGGCTTTCGTTGCAGATGCCTCAGTCTTACTCTCTTCTTCTCCCTGTGGTCGTTTCTTCGTGTCCTGTCCTCTGGTGTCCTCTTCTCTAGAAAGCAACCTTATGATCTGACCCCTCTCGCCGCTTCCCTTTGTCACCGTGCCTCGGTCCTTGACTTTTGGACTTGGCCATGCGCTGCCCTCGACCTCAAGATCCGCAAAATTGTATTCATGAACCCTGCCCCTGCGTAATCTGGACAGGTTTGCCTGCAAGGCGTCTATGGTTTCCGTCTAAGCTCCATCTCACGTTTGTCTCACAGCAGGGGAACTTCATTTCCCAACAACACGTTCCTATGCAGCAACACTGATGCGCTGATACGCGGTTCAGCTTGACCCCGGGTTCTTCTCCCTCTGAGCTTCCAAATTCCCATCCCCCCTCCCTTGCCATTTTTTTCGTCTGACCTTTCGGCGAAAGGACCGAAATGATCATCCCCGTGGAGCGCTCTCCCACGTGCCAAAAAAGCGTTGCAGACACTTTGCCGACAAGGGAATTGGGAATTACAGAACCGGAATTCATGCTTCTTCTGCAGCAGGGCCTGCTAAAGCTGCCTGTTACGGAGGCAGATCGCGGAGATCCCACGAACCATCGATTGGCACGCAGAGAACCTCCTGGGACTGGGACCCAGCGGCTGCGCGAGTGGTACGGTCACCCTGTTCCAGAGGGAGGAGCCGAGCCGGAGAGATTTTCTGGCTCTGTTCCGAGCTTTTTAACCTGGAACTGGCATCGCCAGCAAACCATCGATCCCATTTTGGATGTTTTCTGGAACTCTGCTGGAAGCATGTTCGCAGATTATGTCTTGGCCGTTCCTGTTTGATTGCCCGATGTGCCTCATTCGCCTTGTCAGCGGTTAAGGTCGGTGACCCGGTGTAGCACACAGTATATCATTCATCTGGGAACCTGCCGCGAGCGCGAGTCGACCCCTGTTCCTATTTCGCAACTCCTTCAGCCTGTTAATCAGGACATCTCCTTACTCGGCTCTTCCTGGCGAGATCGATGGGATGACCTATAGTACGACTCCTGGGGGGCTCGCCGGCGCATCTCGAGAGCGATTGCCGCTGACGAGTGGACCGGAAGGGCGGTTTCCGCGCGGCAAGACATGTTGGCCCATTGAGACGGTGAATCATGTCTTACCAAGAGTGGCCTTCCCGCCCCGAGAGACCATTACCTCGAGTAGCCGTCCGTCGGGCCGGATAGCATTAGATATCTGGCTGCGCATATTGCTGCCGGTGCTGGTGCAACCTGCCTCGAGCTGCAGCCGAAGGAGCACCAATACGAGCTTGTCTCCTGCGGCAGACATAGG
>Ga0247763_1000846_pt1 | contig 18319 bp, 13 predicted proteins | sample UWRJL141409B4_FD_179926 | JGI IMG/M metagenome (GOLD analysis project Ga0247763, IMG submission 179926) | Plant litter microbial communities from Arlington Agricultural Research Station in Wisconsin, United States - UWRJ-L141-409B-4 | ecosystem: Environmental > Terrestrial > Plant litter >...
AGAAGAAGCCACCACCACCGCCGCCAGTACTGCTATCACAGAGCCGAGAGTCTTTGTGGTAACGTTGGCACAAATGCTCGAGGTGTTTAAACCGGAGAACTTATCCAGCGTGCAAAAGTATCTTGGAGTCGGCGGCACGAAGACGATGACGCAGGGATTACAGTTGTTATCCTCACCCCAGCTTCTCAAGGAACAACACTGGCAGGTTTGGGCTGTTATTTTGCCAGGCTGGAAACAATCTCTATGGGGCGGCGTTCAAGTTCGGGTTTTTTGATTGCCACTTAGGTACCTTTAGGATAAACAGACAGAATAGGTGGGCCTAGATAAGAGAAATCAACTAGGTTTTGTGAAATGCTAGGAGGGGGTTAGGTAGGAGGTAAGTAGTACTGGATTTAGGATACAAGTGGTCCAGGACGGTTCCCTCGCCAAAAGTTGCTATTTAATTTCCTAGATCTCCTTCGAGCTGCAGCGTACCATCTACCGCTGATAAGCTTAGTTGCTGGGTGCTCCTCATCATACTATAAGCCGCAGTTCAGAAAACTGGCGAGGGGTATGTGGTAAAGTGCCTTTTGTTTCACAAGTGCAACTTTAGCGTAAAACATCCAAACAAGTTACAACCTAGATATCTACCTACCTAGATAGGTACGCACGAATACAACGCCCCCCCCAAAAAGAAACACACAAAAAACACCCCCCCCCCCCCCCCCTTACCAATTCTCCAAGATATCCATCAGGCTCACCACTGTCGCCGTAAATGGGGTAAGCAACCCCAGGCCCATATCATCAAACGTCTCCCCTCCGAACAACAACAGACTATCCGGATGTTTATTCAGAATATGAATCGACCGAGAATACGTCGCTCCCGCCGGAGTATCGTGCAACTCCCACTTGTTCACATCGCCACCCGCCCTATTCGTATAAACCACCTTGTTATCCGCATCCGAAACTACAATCGTGCCGTTCGGTCCGCCGACGGGACTCCACACCACATACGGGCTCGCGTTTGGTGCGGTAGTATTGTTGATAACAATCGGCAAACCTTCCGAGAGACGGAAATCCAAGGGGGATTTTGCAAGTCGGTAGTAAACAGGGTAATTCACCCCGTGAGAGCTGGAATTGCCCACGGGGAATTCATGCACCAGAATCCATTGGTCGATCGGCGGGATGTAGGCTACCACGGTCATCCCCGGTCGCGCGATATACAGATCGTAGGCCACGTCGTTTACGACGGGACCCCAGGTGCGGAGATCGGTCGACACTTGGTGGGCGAGTTTCTGGCCGTGTTTGGGGTCGCGCTGGTCGGAATAGTACGCCACGAGAGAGTGGTTATACACGAGCAGGTAAGGCTCCCAAATTGGGTCGGCGCCGTTGGTCGTGTTGGGACGCCCACCCTGCGCGATGCGGCTGACGAATTTCCAAGTGCGCGCTTTGTCGGTGCTGGCGTACAGGTCGATGCGTGTGCCGTTGTTGCTGGCAGAGTTGCCCGAGGCGAGGACGGTGCCGGCGGGGAAACCACCAAGGGGTTCGGTTCTGTAAGAGGAAAAAAATTAGTATCTGACTAGGTTCTCTTCGAGGATTTCCCACCAGATATTCCCTTGAATTGAATGTAGGACAATGGTCGGGAATAAATGTGGCACTTACAGCTCAGCAAGCGCGGGATGCGCGCCCAATCCCCAGCCGTTGACTTGGTCTTCCACATCAGAAATCCATTTCCAGCTTGCACCACCATCCTTGCTTTCAAAAATCGGCAGTGCCGAAGGCGACCGACGACCACGCAGTGAAGCTGTCGCTAGAATGGTGCCATCCTGCAACTCGACATGGCGCGGGTAGGTGATGGCTTCGCGTCCAATAGGCGTGTAAATGGTATTGTTTACAAAGAACCCAAACGGCTTTGGCTTGTACAGATAATCGGTTGCGCACTCCCCAGGCTTGGTAGGCGGCGAGGGATTATCGAGGGCAAAAATGCCCTGAACAAGCAAAGCGAGTGACAGGAAGCTCACCATGGCTGCGTATCACAATTGACGGCGACGACTTGACTACGAAACAAAATTTGAGGCCGTCACCCAAGATATAACATGGGCTCAATGAGGGGTTTCGACAGCTCACACACCCGGGTAAACAGAATGACGTTTAGTCGTACCGCGCTTACATTATCGCCTTGGGAAGAATCCGGATAACATAACTGGGGATCTGGGAGCTTAGACGCCCCTACAAGCGCGCGAATCGGGCTTGAACATTTTCTGGGAATACCGTTGACCAGCTTAACTCACATATCAGAGTTGACATTAGCAATGTGTTTTGTACCTTTCTTCCTCGGGATTTAATTTGTACCTGCATTTTCGGTCAAGCCTGTCGGTGACTTTTGCAGCTTGGCAACGGGTAGCCTGGGCAAAAGCCTGAGGTGTTGAGGGACCAGTCCTTGCGCAGTATACATGACATGCCAGGAACTAATGATCACTCTCGACAATATTTATTTATTGCCGGCGCGTCAGTGTGGAGCTGTCTTGTACACTTTCAGTCATCTTTGACACGGAACTGAACCTCAGCCCTCTATTTAACTTGGGGTACCTTTTATCTGCAGTTGTCAACCTCTACCGCACTGTGTACACGTGATGAGCCTTGCTAAAAGATCATCTCACAGCTCCCATAGAATAGTCCAAACACGATTCAACACAACTCAAGACAAACTCTACCAATCAGTCGGAACTGTAGGACAACCACCACTAAAAGACACATGCATTAACCTTTTACCCTTTGATTAGAAAAACACAAACTTTCAAAGGCTCAAAAACAAGTCGGTTTCCCTTGCCTGACAAAATAGTGCCTCTTGCACCCATGTTATATATTCCACGGGCCAAATAACCATAAACCCGCCCCTAGTATTCTGTTGAAGTTGGAAAGCATCAGCCTTGATTGCACGTGCTGGTCTGCAGTCGCAAGACCTAGAGTGTCCTTGGGGGCTTCTGCACCCCTGCAGGCAGTGTATCTCCCATTCCAGCCATCCTCACAGGTCCTGGACCCACAAGAGCCACATGCACCCGAACATCTTGCTTCAAAATGCATATTCAACCTATGATTTGGATAGGTACATGTTAGGCGCATGAGGTATGTGCAACTTTGCATTGCACTATATTGAAGCCAAGCGTGCTGTTTACATGTCAGCTCCTGCTGTGAATGGAATTTCCTTCCGCCAGTGCTGAAATGGGCCTTGAGCCTGCCAACAATATCCTTGGTGCTTAGTTTTCTTGCTGTTGTTGGGAATCTCAAACAGTCTCGTCTAGAAGGATTCCCCCCCAAACCGATCACCCCGCCATGCCGATCATAATTTTCAACCGCGTCGCGCGTTCCACGTCGACAACCCTCCTACTTCCAAGGACTACAACTATGCCATTTCCTACTCAAATCCTACCAAATTTAACATAGTTAATGTCGCTGAATAGAATATACATGTAACAAGCTGCAGGATGATCAAGGAAGATGCCCCGGTACTGAAGCGATACGCTGGCGAGTCACTGCTGGGATACTAAGCTTGTGTCGTAAGTAATGCATTGATTGATTCTTGCCGGAGGGAAGTTCCCCCTGGCAGGCCTACGCGCTACAGCCACTATTTAAGCGCTAACCAATCGCCATCGTTTCGCTGGCTGCACCGCACCCATTACAACTATCCCCCTTCTCTAAGAAGCTATCCCCAGCTTTACTGCGGAATTACTTAACTTAGTAAAATCGCTGGCTTGTTATTAATAAGTTGAACGCGCTTAAGCTATTGCCAATTTAGACGCGTTTCGCTGATACGTTACGCCTAATTCGCTAGCGCGTTTTTCCCAGTAACGTGCTTTTAATTACTAGCGCGCTTTTTAAGATACTATACTACTAAACCCCTACCTTTTACCGCCGAATTCTGCCTACCCCGCCAAAATATTTCCAACTCTCTTACTCTGCTCGCTCCTCCAATTTCCACCCTTACCATTACTATCGCGACCGATTATTCCCCTTCCCTTTCTTAATTAATTCGTATACGATTTACTACTATATCGTTTATCGATTTTAACTCGTTGGACAGCTCTTTAGCTATTAAGAATAATCCCTGCATACATTGCGTACGTAGTACTGTTTCGGCGTACTTTAAACCCGGTTCTGATAAATTGCCGGCGCCTAGCTATATTTTCGGGGTTAAGCCCAGCTTTCGGTATAACTAGTGTACTTTTCGCAATAACTCCTGCTCCCTAGTAGGTTTTTTTGTAATTGAAACGATAGCGAAATGTTAACGAATTGGTACTAGGTTGTCGCTGGAATAGAAGGCGACCTTGCCGACCTAATAACCTTGCTACGCTTGACCGATAGCGCCTAGGATACTTGCGATAAGGATGACCCGATTCGCCAAAAATACACCGCCCGCGCCTATAAGCTGATTACGGTATTCGAGAACGTTGAGAAGGCCTATTGTCGTACCTATAGCCTTTCTGGTAACCGTAAGCCCGCCGCGGTAAGTTTTTATTAGCTTTTCGCCCGCTTTACGCCTGGGAGAATTTTTTACTAATTTAACCTAAGCCGTTATTATTAGCTACTAGTCCCTATTGGTACAAAAGATAAAGCTTCGGCTTAAATTAGATCCTCGCCCGGTTTTAACTTTTAATCTGAAAGTTATATGTCGCTTGCCTTTCTTTAGCGTTTCGGTTACTAATCTTTTCCAGGGTAAAGCTAAGGCCAAGGAGCTGATTGCCCGGTATACTTTTGAGCTGCGAGCTTAGGAATATCGCCAGAAGTTTCGCCTAAATACCTCCTAAGTAAGCTACAATACTTGGTCCCTAGCTAAACGTTAGCTTCTTACCTTTATTTCTAACCGGCTAAAATTAGAGGGTGTCTCCTTTAATGATATTTTTAATAATTTGGATACGTTGGAATTAGATTGGCGTCTAGTACCTTTTCCCGATATGTAAACTGGATATTTTAAGTATTAGATTTAGGGTCTTTTACCGTTAATTTGGGGGGTTCTCGTCAGCGTTTCGCCTTTTTTTTATTCTTTTCGTTTTGTTTCCGTTATAGGATATTAGCAATTAAGAATTGTACTAGGGTCTCTTTTTCCCCTTCTTATCTTTTCTGCCCTTCTCCTGCTTAAGTAACCTCTTCTTTACGTAATCCCTTTCGAATCTTACTACTAAGTTTAGTATATTGCTTAAATCCTTTTTCGCTAGCTATTAATTATATTTTAATAGCTATCCTAACTACTTAACTAACCACTTCGTTTCGCTATTAATTTGCCGTTTATCCCGAATCTCCTTAACTTCCCATTTTTTATCGTCTTCTAATTCTAGTATTAATAGGGGTTCCTATCCTGCCCTGTGAATATATAGCTTAAATAAGCTAACGGGAAATACATTATATAACTTATCGTACTTATCCGGGAGATATAGGCGATACGTTAGCGAATCGACCCTATTTAAAACCCGAAATAGTCTAACGAACTTTAGTACAAGCTTTCCTAATATAGCTTTTAGTCTTAAGTTTTTAATCGATAATATTACCAGCTATTCCTTTTTAAATTCTTAACTTTAGTATTTTTTATTATAGTAGTATTTCTACCTTTTTATACTACGTACCTAATTTTCTCTTAATCGTTATCGTATTTATTAAAGCTTTTCGACTTTCTTAACTACTATCGGTACCTTCCCCTCCAGCGAGTTACCCTTGACTCGGTTATAAAACGAAGGTATAAAGCCTATAAGCGCTTTAAAAGGTATGATCCTAGTTATCGCGTTAACTGAACTATTGCAAATAAACTTGGCTTATACCAATAGGTAAGCCCAGTTTGGCTTTTCCTTATTACAAAAGACTCTAAGGTAGTGCTTTAAGGTCTGGTTCATCCGTTTCGTCTAACCGTCGGTTTGCGGGTAAAACGTTATTAAAAGCCTTTTTTTTATTTGTAAAATGTAGTATAAATTGCTCCAAAATTAACTTGTAAAGATAAAACCTCTATTACTTACTACGCCTTCTGGCGCCCCAACTCCTCTTTAATATTCTATTTTGTTATAAAATAGCATTGCTAATTCTTGGCTTATTATTATCTTGTTGATAGCAAAGTAGTATATTATCTTAGTAAACCTGTCTACGATAACTAAAATTAAGTCTACTTCGTCCCTGTTTCGGAGGCAAATTGGCGGCAATTTAGTAATAAGATTTATAAATAACTCTTAGTAAGGCCTGGAGGGCTGTGGCAGGGATTATAATTCTCTATAAGGCCTGTGTTTCTTCGGCTTCCTAAATTAGCAAATATCGTAGGATTCGCAGTAGTCCTTAACGTCCTTATTAATATTATTTTAGAAATATTTTCGTTAAATCCTTTCCAGTATCCTTTAAACTCCAAAATAGCTAGCTAGTAGATTATTATGGAAAACCTGGAGAATCGCCTATTTCGCGCTCTACTTTGCTGGAACGAATAATCGTCCCTTATAAAGCAACTTTCCGTCTTTGCCTTGTAACTAACATTCTGAATCGCAACTAAGTCGCCGGCTTTTCAGCCTCTCAACAACTCTCTATATCCATTCATTACTTTCTTATAACTTTAAAACCAAATCCCTTAACGGGGTACTTAGGTAGGGATCCAAGATACGTTCCTTTAAGGCTACAGCTCTGGCTACCCAGATTGGGAGTATTTATCTATAACTGAGCCAATCTGTAAAAGGTACCTCTTTCCCCCCGTTTCGCGTATTAAAAAATAGCTGAAATACTTGTATAAATCTTCGCCTTGGACCCTTATATTCTTCGGGTATTATCCGGGCTGCAAACTCTACGTATACTAATTATACTATCGCCATCTTATTCTTAAGAACTGGAAGCCATTCCAATTTCTCCGCAAACTCATTACCTGTATAATTTGGTCTTCTCGACGGTATATTAACTAGGTTTCGCTTACCTACTTAGTACTTGATACTAAAGTCGAACCCTACCAGGTATATATACTATCTAGCTTATTTACCGTTTAGATAAATTTAATGCATAAAGCCCTGTAGGTTATTATAATCCGAAAAGACGGTAATTTGCTTACGACTTCCTTCCAAGTAATATCTCTACTGCTTAAAGTACTTGATAATCGCTATTAACTCTTTATTAGCCGTCGAGTATAATAACGCCGGTCTTTTAAACTTTAATAACCAGAACGCAATAGGGTATTTTCGGCCGTTATTCGCCACCTATAAGAGTATTGCGCCTATAGCGAAATTAGAGGCGTCGGTTTTAACGATAATGGGTTTTTCGGGGTCGAAATATCGTAAGATTAGTACATTCGTAAAGGCTTATTTAAGTCGCTAAAAGGATACCCGTTCTTCGTCACTTAATTGTACGTTACCGGGTTTTCTACCGTTCTTTATACCTTTTAATATATCGTATAATAGCCTAGTAATTTCGGAAAAACCTTATATAAAACGTCGAAAGAAGTTGCAAAATCCGACAAATACCTAAATATCGTAAAATAACTAAGGCTCCGGCTAATCAAATACCGTCTAAATCTACGCCGAATCGATAAAGATTCCCTCCTTTCCCATTACGTAACCAAGAAATTTAACCTAGTCCTTGTAAAATTCGCACTTGCTAGGATTGTAATAAAGGTCGGCTTCTTGTAATCGCTTTATAACTTGCTAAAGATACTAAATGTATAATTCTCAATCCGGTAAGAAAATAAGAATATTGTCCAAATATACTACCGTAAAGGTATCAAAATACCCGCGAAGTATATATTAAATGTAATACTGGAAAGTTATAGGTACGTTGGTAAGCCCTATAGGTATAATAAGGAACTTGTACAATCTGTATCGTATTCGGAATACTATCTTTTACTCTTCGCCCTCTTTAATCCTAATTCGATAATAAGTATCCTTTAAATTAATCTTACTAAAATACTACGCATTTAAGGCCCGATTAAGAATTTCCGAGATAAGGGGTAGGGGGTAGCGATTTTTAACCGTAATCTTGTTAAAACCTTAGTAATTTATACATAAACGTAAAAATCTATCCTTTTTGGGGATAAATATTACCGGCGATACCGCTAGGCTTTCGCTAAGTCTTATCCACCCTCTCGCTAGGTTTTTTTCCAAAAACTTCTGTAATGCTTCTAACTTAATTTTTAATAGTATATATAGGCTACTATACGGGGGTATAGTATTTTCTATTAGGGGGATTGAGTGATTAAAATACTAATAATAGGGTAATGTAACTACCCGTATAAGATTAAATATATCTTTAAAATCTCGAAGCTTGATAAATATTTCTCCTCCTTTTCCCTTAAGGTTCTCCTCCTCTTCGTCTGGTAATAAATAATCCGGTATTTCTGGTTGGGGAATAATTATAAACGTATATGCTTCTTTTTTATATATTTTTAAGAATCTTCGTGGCTTTTGAATGTAAATAGCTCCTAGGTTAATAGCAAACTACTACTGATTCTTACGTAGAAATAATAAAATAGCCTTCTTACTTAAGGTAGGTATACCTAGCAAAATAGGGGACTCTCCTTACGAATAATCTTTGTGAACTATAGTATAGTAGATGGTTAATAAACGTATATAGCTACGGCTGTTAGTTACTTGTATTGGTACTTCGAAAACTCTAAAATTCTCGTATACGACTCCGTTAAGGTACCGTAAATGTGGTACTTTTATGGCGACTCGCTGCAAATTGTATTTTTAGGCGAAATCGTAATTAATAATATCTAGCTCGGTGCAAGAATCCAATTCCAGTGTAATATTAGAAAGAAATAATATAAGTAAGACGGCGTTGGTTCTTATCCTGGTACGGGTTACTACTTTAGGTAAGCTCTTTTTAGCGTTATAGCTGATAGAAAAGGTTAGGCGTTTCCCTGGTTTTTCGGCACCGATTGTTGGGGGAGTTGCTAATGCCCCCTCCTTTTATATGCTCCTCGGTTCGCTCTTTGGGCGTTAAGATACTAATTAGGGCAGTTTAGCGATATATAGCCAACACTACTATAACTAAAGTACTGGATTATTAAAAAAGCAAAACTGTTTCTGGGGGCTTGTAGATAGCGTCCTCGGTATCTATGGGTTCCGCGCGCCCCGCGATTACCTTGCGATTTACTGGTACCTTGGGGGTGATTGCGTATTAGGTAGACGTATTTGCGTTGGAATTTACTGGTAAATTATACTTGTTGGGCCAATTTAACCATCTCCTCTCGTACTTCGGGTTTGTTACCGTAGTAATATAGCTCCAAATACTTATAAAGCTTGGGATCCAATTTAGCGAAAAACTTTATAAAGCGATCCTTCTCGCTTTGCCGGGGAAATCGTGCCTTTAAGCTTTTGAAATAGGAGTGAAACTCCTATAGCGACTAACTAATGCGCTGGGTGGCTCGTTCGAGTTGGTTTATTACAGTAGTATCTTAATTTGCTACATTATAAACTAGAGTTCCAGTCCAGTTTTCGAAATGGGTTTAATCTTTTTCGTAGGTAATTTGCTCGTTATTTAATTACGCGTCGCGATAATTATACCAGCGACTGCGAATATTGGAATCTATATGTTCCAAGCTGAATAAGATTCGGTTTTTTGCTACCTAGAAGCGCTAAGGGTCTCCTTAAAAGGCGCGATCCAAATCTTACAGCCATTTCTAGCGGCGTCGAAAGGTTATCTTACTGGTAAATTGGATAATGTTCTTGACTTTAATGGCTCTGCTCGACTCCTAAGATGGGGATTCGCTACGCTGGTATTTCCGGCTCGAGTCCGTAGCAAGTCCCAATTGTTGTAAAAGCTCCTTTTCTTTTTCTTTCGCCTATACTAGTCGTTTAAGGAAACTAATACGGTTTTGCGTCTACTGTAACTCCGATTTTTGGTTTTTAGGCGACGTTGCAGCCGGTTCGCCTTCGGGGAGAAATACTGGCGACGAAGGGCGAGTCGTTGTAGGTGTACTGGTTTGTAATGTAACGCCTGTAACTGGGGCTGGCGGCTCCGGCTGACTTAGTACTGGCGATATCTTGGTTAATTGTAGGTAGAAGAATCAGAAAATGTAATAAGTTGCAGGATGATTAAGGAAGATGCCCCGGTATTGAAGCGATACGCTAGCGAGTCACTGCTGGGATACTGAGCTTGTATCGTAAGTAATGTATTGACTGATTCTTGCCGGAGGGAAGTTCCCCCTGGCAGGCCTGCGCGCTGCAGCTACTATTTAAGCGCTAACCAATCGCCATCGTTTCGCCGGCTGCACCGCACCCATTACAATACAGTCCGTTATTAATTTAGTTAATTCCGGCGTTTTATTACGTAAGGCTGCGAGGCGCTATGGATTTGTGTATGCTACGCTATGGGGTTGTATTAATAGTGCGATTACCTATTATAAGCGTAATTTATCCAACTGATTACTTTCCGTTAAAGAAGAAAAGTTCCTATTTGATTAGGTACTTAATAAAGAAGTCGCCGTGAGAGCTTTTACGAAGCTATAATTACGTAAAATAACGTAAGTAATCCTTGCGTAAGGTAGTGTTTCTAAGCCAGTTGGAAAGAACTGGGTTGACTGCTTTATTTTACGGTATAAGCCCCTTCGCTTTAAGAACTTTTAGGCTTTTGATTAAGATAGGGTAAAAGGAAGTACTAAAAAGCCTATAATAACTTTTATAAACGCTTAAAGTACCAGATTAACGTTTAAAACGTGCCTTTGAAGTATATTACAAATATAAACGAGCATAGTATATAAAAGACGGAAACTTATAACTATTAATGTATTATTAAGGACTTTTTAACTATTAAATCCTTTCGTAAGAAAGATAAACCGGTGTTTTAGGTTTCCGTAATAGAATTTAATACTGCTAAAAGTTAAAGGTTTACTCTAATAGTAGTGTTTATTGGAGTAAGTTTCCAAGGCTAGTGGTATTTCGATTACTTTTATATATAATTAGTAATTAAGAACTGGAAGTACGATTATTTAATTACGGGTTTTTTAAACGTTAGAATAATATTTAGGTAGCTAAAAGAAGTTTTTATTCCGGAAATTTAGCCTCTAAACCGCTGGTAATAGCGTATCCTTATTACCAACCGCGTCTCCGCCTACTATACCGAAGATTTTATACTTATAACGTTCCGGAATAAGATTTAAATCGTTTATTTACCTTTTTATACTTTTTATAAAACCTAGCTACTTAATTATAACGTATTTGTACTAATAAAATAGTATTTCCGCGATAAAACCATATAGCTAACGGGAATATACGCGTTAGTACTAGTTAATAAATAAAGGTGGCTTATAACCTATAAAGATGCTTTTATTAAAGGTTTTACCCCTTGGAATTTACAGAGCGGCTTCGCGTAAATTAGAATCTGGCCTTTCGATCCGTTACGTATTTTAAACAACCCTAAGGCTCTGGTAGGAAACCCCCCCCCCCCTTTACAGTAACGTTTCCCCACCTTTACTATTTACCCTCTAGTCGTAGTACGCGTAATAGTAATTTTAAAAAAGTTTTATAATATTTATAAGGCGTTAGATAACGTTTTATAATAATAATCCCCTTTAAATTATAATATTAGGCAAGTTTTTTTTAGCTGTAGGGAGGGTGTTGGATTGCGGTAACGCGTAGAAGGCGTTTTTAAAAACCAAGATTGTATAATTACGAGAAGATTTTGTTGAAATTACAGCCCAGTTGCCCTGTAGCTACAGCACCCTTGGGTGCTGTAGCCTAGTTGATCTACTGCCCTGGGAGTGCTGCCGACTGCACTGTGGTAAAGTGCAGTCACCACAACCACAAGGAGTTGGTGTTGTGGTTCAGGGGGGTTGCCAAGCCCCCTGGACCCACTGGAATCCACTAGAACTGACGGGGAGTTCCGAGGACCCACCACCTGTAGGCTTGGCCTACAGGGGTAGACTCACTACCACTGTTACGTCAGCCAACTCGTTGCCCTAGAATCCTTTGGATTCCAGCGCCAACGTAAGCACTTTTCCCTCTGTAGTATAGGCTTTCCTTTTGTGTTTTAGGGCCCTATAAAGAACCATCTCCCCTCCTGTGTTTATGGTGTCTGATTCTTTTCTTTTCTTCTACCTTAAGCAAGATAGTTTATATATAGCCTCCGGGCAACCTTTTGACCTTCGTGATCTCTGTGCAAAGCCCACTGTAGTCACCCTGTTACAGGGCATAGACCCCTGTATCTCTGCTTATTACAGCAGGTTGGTCTGTTGATCTTAGCTTCCTTTGACTCTGTCCCGGGCAGTCATCGTACCCTCCAAGTCTTCCGCTGCGCCCGTTACAGGGGACTCACCCCCTGTAACCTCCTGTACTGGACCTCACTGAGACCAGTCAGGGCACACAATTTAACAGATTTAAAAGCTGATAAGCTACGTATTCGTAAAAGGGTGCGAGAAGATCCCAACGATAAGTTTTTAAGCCTAAAATCTATTACGGAGGTGTAGGAAGCTTTAATACAGCCTCCGAAACGTAGGTGGAGGAAGAAGTTGCCGGATCCGGAAGATAAAGTGGAAGATTGTAATAAGCTACTAGGGTGATCAAGGAAGAGCCCGATGCTGCTGCGATACACAGGTGATTCACTAGCGATGAGTTGATAAAGCAGACTCCATTCCAATACAGTGACTGATTCTTGCAGAAGGGAAAAACCCCCTGCGAGCGCCAACTACCTACAGCGGCTTTTATGCGTGTGCTGACCTATTGCGTCACTGCTGCCCCCGGCGCTGCGCAGGCGCTGCGGCGGGGTTTCGCAGGTCACATTACAAAGATCGTGTACAGGAAGTTATTCATGTACTTCACAGGTTCCATGAGGCTCTAGAGGACCATTGAATACAAATTTCTACTTTATTTGGCTGTGTTTTTGTCAAGTTGTGGGTAGTGATAGCCTTGGGGTCCCCCCTGGCACATTTGATCGGCATGGCGGGGTGATCGGTTTGGGGGGGAATCCTTCTAGACGCTCCATGCACAAAATGCAGTCGGTCCAAGTTGAGGTTTACCGAATGACATGACAACGCCTTCCTCTTGAGGTATCTCTAGGTAGGCACACACGCATCTTTTTATCTTTATTTTTTTCTCTGTACGCGAGAATACCTGAACACATGACTTTGCACTCTCCAAGCGCCTTTTGCACCATCTCTCGCCCTCATCCTCTGCAAGCCTACAGTACCGCCTCAGCCGATGCTGCAGCCGGGCCGCAACTCCTCTTGATATTGGGCCTGATGACGTTTTGCGAATCTCGATTGATGAAACCCTCCTTTTATATTTCTACAATATTCCCTCCCCAGCCGACGGTGAAAAAGAACCTGGTTGGGTTGGCAGCCCAACTGCCCCCGCGTGTGCGTGTGCGTGTGCCTACCTACCCCACGGCTCGGTAACCCGCATTTCTCTGGCGCGTTTGTCTGGTGCGGAATGCGGAAAGGCGGAATACGGATGGCGGAATGCGGGGTTTTTAAAACTTTAATATAACACATCACCTGTCCATGGTCGAATTTACCTCATTGGGCCGCTTCCCCACGCTTTAGTGGTTCACTTTGAAGAGCAATACCGTTTTCCATCCGGGCTTCGCGTATAGCCTGTTCTGGGGTGGGTAGATTAAATTGAACTCTGGGGACTGCGCTGCACTGGAGCGGTATGACCATGACCCGGCACGGCAGCAATGACCACTGCCGGAGCCGGAATGTAAAAAACGTTGCTAGTCGTCAAATATTATAGGGCGGGAATCCAGTCCTGGAATTTTGTACGTCGCATTTTTGACTTCGTTTTTGTTGTGAATTTTTTGAGTTGTGCTAGGTATCCAACATAAGGGACTGGATTCAAAATGCGCGCTGTAACAATCGCGCTGTACCTGGTCAGTGTGGCCCAGGCCCACTGTAAGTCCTTTCTACATTGCATGCTTGGGTATGTGTTTGCGTTACTGACTGAAAAGACCACTTCCCGTACCTGATTACCACGTCGGGCAAAGACACGGTCAAGTGGAAGCACGTGCGACAGGTCAAGAACCCCGAGAGCAACGACTTTGTGGCCGGTGGACCGACGAGCCCGGATATCCGATGCTATTCCAACGGCAAGAAGGCCGAGACAGGTACGGTGGCGGCTGGCGGCACGCTCGGGATTGGTGCTAGCCAGGGGGTTTTCCACCCGGGCCCTATCCAGTTCTACATGGCCAAGGCTCCCGACGGTGTTGACATTGCGAATTGGGATGGCTCCGGCAATGTCTGGTTCAAGACGTACTCTGAGAAACCCCCTGCTTCCCGGCTCGGCGAGACTCAGGCCTGGTCATCTGGCAGTATGTTTTTTCTCCTTTCTTTTTTTTTTTTCCCCTTCCCTTCTTTTCCTCCTTTTTCTCCTCCTTTTAGCCGTTTTTCATTTCTTCTTCTCCTTTTCTCTTTTTTCTTCTGACCATAATACTTCTTCTGACACGCTCGCAGACAAGCAAGACTTCACCTTCACGGTACCCAAGAACCTTCCTTCTGGCGACTACCTCGTGCGCATCGAGCACATTGCCTTGCACAATACCGGAAAGCCGCAGATCTACGTTGCATGCGGTCAGGTCCGGGTTACCGGTGGTGGAAACGGCACTCCCGGCCCGCTGGTGGCTTTCCCCGGCGTGTATGCTGCAAATGACCCGGGAGTGGTCTTTAATCTGTATGGCGGCGGCCAGTACAGGGCTCCGGGTCCGGCGGTGTGGACTGGTTGATTGTGACTGAAGATCTGAGTTGGGACTTCTGATTTTCCTTCACATATGTATATGGACCGGCAGACAGCGAGACCTTGTGCTGTCTGGCCTTTTGAGCACGTTTGAGATTCAACTTTGCAGAGCATAGCCTGTTATGATTTAACATCACACCTAGATAGTTACAATCCACAAGGCAGCGCAACCGCGCAGAGCCCCCATCCAGTCCGGGGCCTGTACTGTTCGCTGTTTTATCATGTGAAAGTTTAAGTCATCATCGACAGCCCCGCAGCTACGCGGTGGTTTACCGCCCACACCTGGCTCATGATTAACTCTCCACATATGTTGTGTCTGCTGATGGTAGCGGAATTGCGTCACGGCATGTATCTCCGCGTGCTTCAGTCCTACTTGTGGTCTTTACTGCCTACCATATATCCTGCAGCTGTGTCGACTTAGGTCTCACCATTGTGTTTAAAGCCGCCTTTCTGTTTTGTAGAGCCCCGATTTAGCTTCTTCTACCCTCCAAATACAAATCGCTGGGAACTTCTACTCTATGAACCACAATCCACATTCAATCTGCCATATACGACTATACCCACTGGAAACTCATGTCGCGGGACCGCAGAGATTTACGGCATCGCCTGCGCTTCATGGAGCCAGCCCTCCGAACGTCCCGCTTAGTTGCCAGACAGCCCATCCTCTTTTGCGGGAATACCGCATACAACGGCGAATCCTGCAGTCCGACGAGAGGAGTTGACACCAAAAGCTAAGACATACCGAAGCGCTGGGCCTCTTCCTGCATGCTAATTGATGCGGCGGTCTGCGAGTGTCGAAGTTCAACATTTTCTATAGATATAACCGCCGAAGGCGGCCCGAACAGGAACTCACCGCACTGCATAGCGTGATGTGAGCGATCTTCGCCCATCGGAAGCAGGGGTCTCCAAGAAACAAAACCAAGACATGCCCGGATCAAATGCCGATCTCTCACCGCTGATCAGTGTCGGCTTTTGCTGTCTTCGCTTGCGCATTTAAACCATCGCAGAGACGGTATCTGATTGGTTGATCTGTGTGATACCGCTAATCTGCATGTCTCTGCTGGTCACCGCCGTGCTGTCACCCAGATCTCTCTGAGTTGGCGAGGTTTGCCAACAGTGGTCCCCAGCTGCTGCCATAGAGATATGTTGTGTCCCTCTCGCGGGGCTAAGAGTCGGACGTCCTCGGGACCCTTCGAGCGAACGGATCCATCCAAGCTGCTCAAGTGATTGGCTACGACGCGGAGTCAAGATGGTCTTTTCTACTCCAGACTGGGTGCCCAACATCCCTTGGGAGGTCCCGGACTCGCTCCCTCTCGGCCAGTTCGCGCTGGACGGACTGGACGCAACATTCCACCGGGATCCCGCGAAACCGCTAGTCGTGGACGGAATCACCGGCAAGTCCTATTCGCGCGACGTTTTGCGGCAGAGGGTAGAGTGGCTGGCTGGCGGCCTGGCCCGGAAACTCGGGTGGTCGGTCAACGAAGGATCCCCTTGGGACAAGGTGGTGGCCATCTACAGCCTAAACACGGTCAGACAGCACCTCTCTCCTCGAGATAAGCAGTCGTCCCCGCTGACACCTTGATAGATCGATTTCTTCGCTTTGAGCTGGGCCGTTCACCGTCTCAATGGCATCTGCTTGCTGGTCCATCCGACCAGCTCCGCCGGGGAGATTGTGTCTCACATGCGGTCGGCAAAGTGTGTGACCCTCTTCACCTGCCAGACCCTCGTAGCCACGGCGACCGAGGTGGCGGCCGAGCTTTCTGTCCCGTTGAGCCGGATCTTCGCCCTTCCGCTTCCAGAGGGATTCCTCAAGAACCCGGAGCCCATTGACCACCTGAAAAGCCTGGAGCAGCTAGTCGAAGACGGCTCTCGTCCGCAGCCGCTAGAGCCCCTGACTTGGGCCAAGGGTCGAGCCAAAGAGCAGATCGCGTACCTGTGCGCGACGAGCGGGACTTCGGGGAAGCAGGTATGGCGGGTCATTATTTTTGCGAGCTTGAATCGCCTGCTAACCCTTGGACCCAAAGAAACTGGCCATGATCACCCACTATGATATCATCGTAAACATAATGCAAGTCTCTGCATACGAGAAGACCCATGAAACGACCTGGCGTCCCCAATCCGTGACGGGTGTGATCCCCTTCACGCACGGTTACGGCGTCGAGATCGGTCATCTCACGGCCTGCCGCGGAGAGACGCTTGTTGTCCTTCCCCGGTTCGACATGCAGATGATGCTGAGCTCCATACAACGGTTCGGGATCGAGAGACTGTACTTGGTATGCCTGCCTCGCCCGAGATGTCGACGCAGGGAAGCGGTATTGACAAAGCGAGTGTTAGGTGCCGCCCATCATCGTGGCCTTGGCGACCAACCCGTTCCTCTTTGAGGTCTACGATCTGTCCTCGGTGGAGACCGTGGTCAATGGGGCTGCTGGGCTCGACCAAGGTCTGGTGGACAAGCTCCATGCCCAGCAGCCCAGCTGGAAGCTTCTTACCGCCTATGGTCCGTTTGCATCCGGGTCGCTGTCCTCGAGGAGTGCGAACTGACATCGGCGTTCAGGGCTGACGGAGAGCGTTTTCGTGATGACCTTTACCAGCGCCCACGACACATGGCCGGGGTCCTCGGGCTCTCTGCTGCCAATGATCCAAGCCCGGCTCGTGGGATCCGACGGCAACGAGATCGAGAGCCTCAACAGCCCCGGAGAGGTGCTGCTCATGTCACCTACTCTCTTCAAGGGGTATCTCGGCAACGAGGAGGCGACCAAGGCCTCCTTTGACGACCGTGGCTGGCTGCGAACCGGGGACATCGGCATGTTCAAGAGGAGCCCCAACGGCGCGGAGCATCTCTTCATCCTAGATCGCATCAAGGAGATGATCAAGGTCAAGGTGCGTTTTTTTTCCGGGTCTCGCATCCACTGTCCCGCGTGTGTGGGTTTCGGGCAATGCTGACGTTGCGGTCGTGGCCCCAGGGGTTGCAAGTTGTGCCTGGCGACATTGAGCTCGTGGTGCGCGAGATGCCGGCGGTCGCCGACGTGGCCGTGATTGGCGTGCCGGACGAGAATGCGGGGGAGCGGGCCAAGGCATTCGTGGTGCGCTCGGAGCTGGGAAAGGCGCAGTACAGCGAAGACGACCTCCGAGATGCCATTGACGAACTCGTGCAGGATCGGCTAGACGAGTCGCATTGGCTGCACGATCGCATCGCGTTTGTTGACGCCCTCCCCAAGAGCCAGAGTGGTAAGGTGCTGAAGAGGGAGCTGAGGGCGATGGCCGGTGCATAGGTAATTTTGGGGGCTGATGGCAGGCTGTAGTTACAAGTCTAGGCAGGAGCATACGAGTAGTTTAGCAGGAACGAGGTTTCGGTTCGAGCACGTCACAGTTTAGTTTCGCAGGAGAAGGAGCTGCTTGGCCCTCGCTGCCACTGTCGGTTTTCGATCCTTCCCGTCGGTCTACTTCGTTTACGGCCGGCAATCGTCTGCTTCCTGGCCCATCAAGAGGAGAAATCCTTCAAACGCAAACCAAGGACATTGGAACTAAATTACTAGGCTCTACGTATTTTGAGAACACAAAGGCACCTTTTCCGATGCAAACAATCTACTCCGTGCAAGGAAATGCTTTCTGCGTGCTCCTCTGGTCTTGGTCCCTCTGGTGGCGGGCTCATAACCCCCCCCCCCCCC
>Ga0247763_1000847_pt1 | contig 18314 bp, 4 predicted proteins | sample UWRJL141409B4_FD_179926 | JGI IMG/M metagenome (GOLD analysis project Ga0247763, IMG submission 179926) | Plant litter microbial communities from Arlington Agricultural Research Station in Wisconsin, United States - UWRJ-L141-409B-4 | ecosystem: Environmental > Terrestrial > Plant litter >...
ACAAGGCCTACGATTGGGCTCCCGCGGTGTGCAAGGCATCGGCTGACGCCTTCGTCTCGGTGTCGAAGCAGCAGCAATCCGACTCCGGAAAGCCGTTGCCGGAGGCCCTCTACAACGCGGGTCTGTCGTACATGCGCTGCGGGCAAGAAGAGGCGGCCGTCACCCAGTTCCAGGACGCGGCGAAGGCAGGGCAGGGCTTCCATCGCGCCCGGGCCCAGATGGCGCTGTTCGAGTACAAGAAGAACGGCGATATCAATCGAGCCATCCAGGGTCTCGAGCAGATCATTCGCGACGCCAAGTTCCAGAACGTCGAGGCGCTGGTGAGCGTCGCGGCGCTACAAATGGAGCGGGGCAACGAGGTCGAGGACAGCGACGGGGCGAATGATTTCGAGCGTGCGAAGAAGAACATCCAGCGCGCGCTCGCCATCGACGACAGCTTCATGCCGGCGATGAACCAGCTCGCCATCTACTACATGGAACAGGCGCGACGGAACGCCGGCGAGAAGCCCCAGGGCGGGCGCCGCCGAGGCGGCTTGGTGGTCGCGGGCCAACAGCGTGCCAAGATCAATCGTCAGCAGCTCGACCTCGCCGTGCTGGTCGCCAACCGCGGCGCAAAGACCGATCCGAACTACGCCCCGCTGTACAACACGTACGGTTTGGTTCAGGTCGAGTTGCGCGACTACAACGGCGCCGTGAAGAGCTTCGGACGGGCCCGCACGCTCGATCCGAACTTCTTCGAGGCACACATGAACTATGCCGCGGTGAGCCTCTCGTTCCGCGGCTTCGCGGAGGCCGAGAAGGCCTACCGCGACGCGTTGCGGCTGGCGCCGAAGGACTACGAGGCGCACCTGGGTCTGGCCCTGGCGCTGCGAGGGCAGATCAACGACACCAACGGTGAGGCTTACCTCGCCGAGTCGCGCAAGCACTTGAACGAGTGCAAGCAGATCGAGCCCGATCGCGCGGAGGCCTACTACAACGAAGCCATCCTGACGCAGGAGTACGAGGCGAAGGGCGGCGATTCGAGCAAGAGCGTGCCGGCGTTGAAGCAGGCCGTGGTGAAGTACCGCGAGTTTATCAGCAAGGCGAAGGGTCAAGCCGCCTACAGCGAAGCTGTGAAGCGCTCGGGCGAACGCGCAAAGGACATCGAGGACACGATCAAGTTCATCGAAGAGGGCGAGCAACTCCAGAAGGAGCAGGAGGAGATCGACCGCAAGGCGAAGGAAGCCGAGGCGAAGCAAGCGGCCGAGGCCGGTGGCGCTGCAGCGGCGGAGGGCCAGGCGCCTGCGCCACAGTGAGTCGAGCCCCACGCCGTAATGGGTTTGGTAGGCGCGACATCGAAGCTTGATCAGAGCGGAATGCCGGAGCGATGTGGTGCAGGCGAGATGTCAGAGCGAGACGGCGTGTGTGATTCGTCTCGTTCGGGCGTCCTGCAGTGCGCCATTTCGCGTCATGACACGCGCAAGCGACGTCGCCCGGTCGCAACCATGGCGGCGCTTCGCAGGAATTGTTTACGCCGGGGCGCCGAGACTTCGTGCGAAGGCTTTGATTGGAGCTAGGTTAAACAGTTCGAGTCCCCGCCCGGCGCTCGCTGGTTGACGGGGATTGGGCGCCGCATATACAATTATACTGGAATTGAGATCAGGGCGTTTGGGAGAACGGGGTCGAGGTGTGATGAAACGGAACGAGATGCGCATGGGTGTAGGTCGAATCATGGTCGCCGTCGGAGTCGGCATGGCGGTGTCGCTGACGACGCTCATGGCCTCGGCGCAGCCGATTCAAGAATCGAAGACCGACGAGGGCTACGGCTATAGCTTCGACGACGACCCGTTGAACGCCGGCGGCTTCGGCCCGAATGACGCAACGATCCGAGTCCGTGCTCGTGCAGCGCGCACCACGCTCATTCGTCCGCGCACGTCGTTCGTCCCCGAGATGCTCAAGTCGGTCGAGAATCTGTGATCCGAATCGGCCGTTGCCGCGCCTCACGAATGCAGCGGAATTCGCGAACCGCGCGAGTCCAGGGAATTGTGACCCGGCCGGCCACGAGACTCTTTTCGAAGGCCGCAGGGCAGGGTATGAGTTCGGTTACGACGGCGTAGAGGCCACGCGCGAGTGTGGCGTTCGCTGTGTCGCTTTGAGCCTGCGTCCCTTAGACTGTCCCGCCTTCGGCACTGCGCTCCGCATTGCCCTTCCGTTTGCGTCCCGTCTGAAGCTCGACATTCAGCAGCTCCTTTTCGAGTCGAGAGTCCCTTCACACCGAGTCTCTTCACACCGAGCCTCTGCGACGAGCCTGCACCCGATCTCACTGAAGCCCTGATTCACTCGACCTCAGTGCACCGAAGTTGATTGCAGTCGAGCTCAGTGTCGCAGCGTGCTGGTAGCCGTCAGCTGTTAGGAATTCCAAAGTATGGCAAAGGCCGTCGTAACGTTCGCCACCTACCAAGGGGGCCAGCTCATCAGTCGCGATTCCGTCACGCACGACATCGTCAAGGTGGGGCGTGACCCGAAGAGCCACCTGCGAGTGGATGACCCTGCCGCGTCGCGAATGCACGCGGTCATCGAAGTGGCGAGTCCGTCCGAGATCACTCTCATCGATCTCGGCAACGATCCCGGCACGTACGTGAACGGCGAGCGCATCAACAAGTGTCGCTTGCGCGTGGGCGATCGGGTCGACATCGGGAGCACCCAGTTGATCCTCGAGAACGTCGAAGCCGACGCTGCGGGCCGCTTTGACGCCCGGCAGGCCATCGGCGCCGCCGTGGCCCAGGCCGCTGCCTACGGCGAGCAGCCGGCGTTCGCGGGAGCGGGTGCGTTCGCACCTGCGGGGTCGATGCCGCCGAGCATGATGTCGGGTGCGTCACCGGGCTACCCGTCGCTTTCGTCCTCGTCGTTCGACCAGCAAGACGCGGGGTACAATCCGAACGGCACCCTCGCCGGTGGCGTCGCCGCGCCGCAGTATCATGCGCCGCAAGGCCATGCGTCGCAGCAGCATGCATCGCACCAGCACGCTGCACAGTCGCCAGCGGCGAGTTATGGCGGCAATCACGCGGCGGGTCGTCATGGTGGGCACGGCCACGGTCACGCCGGTGGGGGAAACTTCACCTACGCGATGGTGAAGAGCGGCCCTGACGTCTCGCCTGACGAGGTCGAGTTGCCGCACGTGCAGGCCGCGGAGGTCATGATCCTCTGGGGTACGAACGTGCTCCATGTCGCTCACCTATCGCCGCCGCGGAACTTCTACGTCGGGGAGGAGCAGGGTAAGGCCTTCACCTCAGACTTCTTCATCCCCGCCGAGAAGCTCGGCACGCCGCGCTTGCCGGTCGTCGTGGGCGACCAGTCGACCATCGCGGTCGTCATTCCTCAGCACGCCACGGGCGAAATTGAGGCGGCCGACGGCTCGCGCATGTCGCTCGATCAGGCGCGACGACAGGCGTCGCCCGCCGCCGAATTGCCGGGCGCATACCAGTTCCCGCTCGGGCCGGGCGTCAAGGCACGCGTACAACTCGGCGACATCGTGTTTCAAGTGGCGGCGGTCAACGCCGGCAAGCCGATCGCCCATGGCCTGGCGAGCGGTGTGGATTGGAACGTGCTCGCCTACTTCGGTCTGTCGCTGCTGAGCGTCGGCGGCTTGGTCGCCGCGATGGCGTTCTTCGTCCCGCCGCTGGGGTTGTCTGACGACGAGGGCATCGATCAGGATCAGCTCTATCTGATCCAGCAGTATCTCGACGCAGCCGCTGAACGTGAGCTCGAAGAGGAGGAGACCGAGCAGGTCTCCGATTCGGATGCCGACAACAAGGAAGGTGGAACCGGAACTCGCGCGAAAGGCGAGGAAGGGTCCATGGGCAAGGAGACGAGCAAGGAGACGAACAAGCGCTACGCCGTCCAGGGCCCGCAAGACAACCAAGACCCGCACATCGCTCGGCAGGCTGCTCTGCGCGAGGCGATGGAGTTCGGCATGATCGGCCTGCTCAACACCGGCGCTGCCGGTGATCCCAACGCACCGACGGCCCCCTGGGGTCGCGACACCTCCCTCGGGACCGACGAGGTGAGCGCGATGGGCAATATGTGGGGCGACGAGATCGGCGAGGCCTTCGGCGCTGGCGGTCTCGGTCTATCCGGCATCGGTGAAGGCGGCGGCGGTCGCGGCGAGGGCATCGGGCTCGGTAACATTGGCACGATGGGCCACGGTGCCGGCACGGGCACGGGGCAGGGCTTCGGCTCCGGTCATGGGCGCCTCGGCGGCTCGCACCGAACCAAGGCTCCGCAGGTTCGCATGGGCACCACTCAGGTGAGCGGTCGCCTGCCGCCTGAAGTCATCCGACGCATCGTGCGGCAGAACTACGGCAGGTTCCGACTTTGTTACGAACAGGGCCTCGGGCGCAACCCCAACCTCGAGGGTCGTGTGACAGTGCGCTTCGTGATCGGTCGCGACGGCGCGGTGTCTAACGTGTCAAACGGCGGGTCTGACCTGCCGGATTCGAACGTCGTGAACTGCGTGGTGAAGGCGTTCTACGGGCTCAGCTTCCCGAAGCCCGAAGGCGGCATCGTGACAGTTCAATATCCGATCATGCTCCAGCCGGGCTGAGAGCGCGACGGGCCATCGCACCGGGCCGTGGCGCACGCCGACGGCCCCGGTGCTCGGTGTGCGCTGGAGGTGCGATGAGAACGTCGGACCAGCGCTGACGGACGCGTAGGCTGTGGGGCCAGAGGGTCCAGGACTGACACCGTGCGCTGGTCGTTGCCGCGTGGTGTGTCGGGCGCTGCGCGTCACCGTGAACAGAGCAGGTAGCGGGTGTCGTCGTGCCTGGAGCGTGTGTTGATATGTATGCCGCTCGAGGCGAGGTCGCTGCGAAGCAGACTCCGCCAGCGTGTGTGGACGACGCCCCTTCAGGCCTGTGAACGAAGGGGCTGCGTAGGAGGGTGCGGCGAGCCGCGTGGAGCGCGGACCGTTGCAGTGCTCGGCGTCGCCGCGCTGCGTCCGCGCTGCTGTTTGGAGGCCTTTGAGCCCTGTGGTGCGCGCCGGCAAATCGCATCTGACGCCTTTACTTCAGCGCTGGAGTCCTACTATTGTCAGCTTGCTGGTATCAGTTCTCGGGAGCAACGCCATGCGATGTTTCTGGCAGCAAGGTCTCTCGCAGCAAAATCCCTGGCGGCAAAATCGCTGGCAGCCGTGCTTCTCGCAGCCAGTTCATTGGCGGCTCAGTTCCTCGGCGGCCTCATTAGCGGCGGAAGCGCTGTCAACGAAGGGTGTCGGGCGAGGGGCGCGAGCGACGAGTTAACTGAGCTCAGCGATCGATTCGTAATCTGATTCCTGCTGGCTGGTTCCCGCTTGGTCCGTCTCCCGCTCATACATCGTCTCGGAGCGCCAGCTCGAGTGGTGGTCATCGAGAATGAGTGGGTGTTGCACGGTAGGGCGGTGGTGGCGACGTCGGCGTGTGCGGCGTCGCTGACCTCGAAACGGTCGATAGGGAAAGAGTAGAGGGCGAGCGCTGCTCGCAATCACTGGGTGCCGAGGAGTATTGAGATGACTGGGTCGGGAATCGGAACGCGCGGCGCGCTGGCGGGTGCTCTGGCACTGGGTTTGGGTGTGCTGTCGCTGGGCTGCAGCCGCGACCACATCGAGGCCATCAACCTCGCCAACAAGGCGGACCAGGCGATCAAGGTCAACGTCTCCGGTGCCATCAAGGACTACGAAGAGGCGACCCGGCTCGACCCGACCAACCACCGCATTTTCTGGAAGCTCGCGAAGGCCTACCACAAGCAAGAAGAGTGGGACAAAATGGCCTCGACGCTAGCGCGGGCATCGCAGGTCGCGCCCGAGTTCGCGAACTACCTGTATCACCGCGGCTTCGCCCTGGTGAAGATCGCGGAGGCGGGCAACAAGGACGCTTACAACGAGGCCAAGGATCCGTTGAAGGCGTGCATCGAGAAGGATCCGAACTACGCCGAGTGCTACCACTGGCTAGGCACGGCCTTGCTGTGGACTGACGACGAGCAGGGTGCGCTGCAGAACTACACCAAGGCGATCGAGATCGATCCAACGATTCCGTACTTCTACCCGGCGCTCGGCGAGGTCTATCTGACGTTGCGCATGTACGACGAGGCCGAGAAGGTGCTGCAGGAAGGCGCGCGCATCGTTCCGCCCAACGACAAGACGGCAAACGCGCTGTATGGGACGTACACGCTGCTCTCGAACGTGCACCAGGCAAAGGGTGACGACGAGGCGCGCATGGCGGATCTGGAGAAGGCGAACGACATCGCGGGTGCTAACCACCCGGAAATCGCCTTTAATCTGGGCAGCACCTATGCCGTAATGAAGCCACCACAGAAAGAAAAAGCGCTGCGGCTCCTGAAGTCCTTCAACAAGCGCGCGTGCAAGAGCGCGGATGCCGCCAAGAAGTTCAAAGATCAGTGTGCGACGAGCAATGACCTAGTGCAAAAGCTGGGCGGCGTCTTATGACGTCGGCCATTGGGCCTATTACGAGGTTCCGTGCGCGGGGTGGCTCCTGGGCGTAGCTCGACAAACGAAGCAAAATCCCGGCCCTCCAGAGCGCGTTGTTCCGCCGGAGCAAAACACCTCGGACCGCCTGACGATCGCCATTGGTTAGCCGGAGCCCTCGTTTCGAGGGCCATCCCCAAACCGAGGTAAAATGGATCTGGACGATCGTCTCCGCCTGCTCGAGGGCTGCCACGACTGGCAAGGGTTGGTTGATGCGCTGGAGGAGGCGATCACCGCCGAGCAAGAGTCTGGCGCGAGAGCACGCCTGCACCTTCGGCTCGCCCGCGTCCTCGCGGGCCCCCTGATGCAGGGAGCGCGCGCGCTCAAGCATTTTCAGGATGCGTTCAAGCTGGACGCGGGTTTGACCGAGGCCCTCAGCGAGGCGCGCGCGGTGTACTGGCAGCTCGGGAAGCTGCCGATGGTGCGGCGGCTGCTCGAGCTGCAGATCCAGCGCGCCAGGACGCAGGCCGAGGCTGCCGAGCTGCTCATCGAACTGGGTGACGTGGCCACCGACCAAGGCGACCTCGCAGCCGCCAGCCAGTCCTACGAGCGGGCCGTCGAGATCGCCGGCTCCGACGCGGTGGACGCGAACGAGCGCCTGCGCGACCTTCGGGTCGAGGAGTCGAACTGGCGCGCGCGTGTTCGAGAGATCCAGGAGAGCGTCGCCCGGGCCGCCCCTGCAGAGCGAGCCAACGCGCTGGTGCGCGCGGCGCGCGTCGCGCGTCGTCTCGCACCGAATGACGCCGAGCCGCTGCTACGCGAGGCATACGCCGCAGATCCCACGCGCGACGACGCCGCGACGCTGTATGAGGGCATGCTGGTCGCCCAATCCCGCGAGGATTCCGTCGTGCAGACGCAGCGCGGCTTACTGCAGTCGATCAGCGATCCCGATCGACAGGCAGACCTCGCGCTGCGCTTCGGCTCGCGCTGGGGTTATCGGCACAAGAAGCCGCAGATCGCGGCTCAGTTCGTCGAAGAAACGCTGCGTCACCAGCCTGACAACGAAGCGGCGTTTGCGTTTCTGCGCGATGTGTATGGAACGCATCTCGGTGACTGGTCCAAGGTCGTCGGCCTTGCCGATGAGTTGGGCAGCCGAGTGGGTGCTCCGCACGCAGCATTTTTCCTGGCCAACGCAGCAGCGGTTGCTCAAGAGCTAGGCGACGTCGAACGTGCTCGTGGATACTATGCGCGGCTTGCCGAGGTGGCCCCACAGCACACCGCTCTGGCGCGCAATCGGAACGTCGCGGGCGAACTGCCTGCTTTGAATCATTCGGGTGGAACTCCCGGGTCTGGAAATGGAGCTCACATGACCGCGCAGCGGCCAGAGATTTCGGAGTCGGACGTGGACGGAACCGCGTCCAACGTTCGCAGCGTGCCCCCAGCGGGTGTGCACGCCGAGCTGGAGGGCCTCGAGGCCGTCTACAGCGACCGTCCCTCCGCCGTTCCGCCCGCGGCCGCGCTGACCGACACGGCCACGAGCGACGCCGCCGTGGCTCAGGCGGGGAGCTACGCCAGCGAGCCACCGGCGGCAGCGCCGAGCGTGCCACCCGCGGCAGCGAGCTCGCCGCCGCCCGCCCCGAGCGTTCCGCCACCCGCAGGCGGCGCACCCGCCCGCGCCCCGTCGTCGCCGCCGCTGAGCGCAGCGGGGATCGCGGAGCTGCGCGAGCAGCTCGCCAAACAGGAGAGCCAGAACCGAGTGCACGAGCTGGTGAAGACGCTCGTGGCGCTCGGCGACGCCGTTTCAGACGTGGACGAGCGCGTGCAGCTCTACGCGCGCGCGGCTGACCTGTACGCCAACAAGTTCATGAACCAGGCGGAGGCGGTCAAGGCGAACGAGAAGATCTTCGCGCTCGACCCCAACAACGTATCCGCTCGCGAATACCTGCGCCAGATGTACGAAAAGCGGCGCGACTGGGAGAAGCTGGTCAAGCTGCGACAGGCGGAGGCCGCGGGGCTCGCGTCGGAGGCGGAGCGCGCCGCCCTGTTCAAGGAGATCGCGCTGCTCGCTACCGAGCGCATCAAGAAGCCTGCCGTCTGCATCGCGCTCTGGGAAGAGGTGCTCTCGAATGACGGGAGCGACAGCGAAGCTCTGAACGAGCTCAGCAAGCTCTACGAACGCGACCGCGCTTACGACAAGCTCGCCGATGTCCTGCAGCGCCTTGCAGACCACGCAGAGGGCGCAGAGCGCATCGCGCTGCTCACGAAGCTCGGGCAGGTAGTAGGCGATCGCCTCAAGGACGAGGACCGCGCCATCGATGTATACCGAGCGCTCGTCGCTCTCGAGCCCGACAACCGTCGCGCCCAAGAGCAGCTCAAGAAGCGCTACGTCGCGCTGGGGCGCTGGGATGATCTCGATGACTTCTACGCCGTCTCGGGCCGCTGGGATGAGTTCATCCGCGTGCTGGAGAGCAGCGAGGCCCGCGCCGAGAGCGTGCCGGAGCGTATCCGCATGCTGCAGAAGATCGCTGATCTCTGGGAGAAGCAGCTCAAGAAGCCCGATCGCGCGGCGCGTGCATACGAGAAGATCCTCACGCTCGACGCCAACAACCGTGACGCGGCGACGCGGCTCATCCCGATCTACTCGAGCAGCAACAACGCGAAGGGATTGAGCAGCGTCCTCGAGGTCAAGCTGGGCGACGCGGAGGACGACGTCGAGCGTCTCGAGATCCTGTCGCAGCTGGTGGAGATCTATGAAGCACGCCTGAAGGACCCGGCGCGTGCCTACGAGCGCTCGCGCTCTGCCTTCGAGTTGGCGCCGACCGACGAGGTCCGCCAGGCAGAGGTCGAGCGCCTCGCGGGGATCACTGGCGATTGGCCGTCGCTCATCGAGTCCTACCGAGCCGCGATTCAGCAGAGCGAGCAGAGCGGGGAGGGGCCCGGCGCCGCAACGCTGCGCTTGCGCCTCGGACGCGTGCACGTCGAGCAGATGGGCAACGTCGAGGACGCGCTGTCAGAGTACCGCGCGGTGGCGGATGCCCAGCCCGACAATCTCGGCGCGCTCAAGGCGCTGGAGAAGCTGTACCTGCAGACCGAGCGCCACGCCGAGTTGCTCGAGATCTACGGGCGCCGCAGCGCGCTCGCCGAAACGCCGGAAGAGAGCCGCGAAATCGCTCTGGAAATAGCTCAGCTTCACGAGACCAAGCTGGGCGATCGCCAGGCCGCCATCGAGAGCTATCAGACGGTGCTCGTGCACGACGCGCTCGATCAACGCGCGCTCGCCGCGCTCGATCGCCTTTACCGGGAGACCGGCGCGTGGCAGCGCTACGCCGAGATCATCGAGCGCCGGCTCGAGCTCGATGTGGGCGAAGACCAGGTGCTCGACCTGAAGTTTCGCCTGGCCGAGGCCCAGCGACAGCACCTGGGAGAGACCGAGAACGCGCTCGCGACGTACCGCGAGGTGTTGACCCTGTCACCCACACACGAGGGCGCGCGCATCGCGCTCGAAGGTTGGCTGAGCGAGCCCGCGCTGCGGGCGTCGGCGGCCCAGGTGCTGGAGGCGATCTACCTCGTTCTCGGCGACTGGGACCGGCTGATTCAGGTCTCCGAGATCTTGGCGCAGACCGCGGACGAGCCCGAGCGCCAAGTCGAGCTCTACGCGAAGATCGCCGAGATCGCCGAACAGCGCCTCGGTGACAGCACCCGTGCGTTCGAGGCTCAGTCGAAGGCGCTGATCATCGATCCGAGCCACGAGGCGACGGCGAGCGAGCTCGAGCGACTGGCCGCGGCGTCGGACCAGTGGCAGCGGCTCGGACAGCTGTACCATGAGGTAGCCGATCGGCTCGGCCCCGGCGAGCTGTCGCGTTCCTACCGCCTGCGCGCTGCGCGCAACGAGGAGCGACTCGGCAACATCTCCGGCGCCGCCGAGAACTACGAGCGCCTGCTCGAGCTCGACCCGAGCGACCCTGAGGCACTGGCCGCCCTCGATGCGCTCTACCGCAACGCGGGCCGCTGGGAGGATCTGATCGGGGTCTTCCGCCGCCGCATCGATCTCTCCGAGAGCGAGGAAGAGTCGATCGGTGTCTACGGGCAGCTCGCCAGCGTCTACGAAGAAAAGCTGGGTCGTCCGGAGGATGCGATCCAGGCGTATCGCGAGGTGCTCGCGATCGACCCCACCAGCGACTCTGCGCTGAGCGCGCTCGACGGGCTCTACGCGCGCGGTGAAAACTGGCGCGAGCTCGCAGACAACCTGGAGACGCGGCTCAAGCTGGCGGACACCGAGGAGAAGCAGCGGACGTTGATGCTGCGCCTGGCGGATTTGTTCGAGCGCCGCCTCGACCAGGTCGCGCGCGCCATCGACACCTACCGCGACGTGCTCGAACGCGACCCGTACGACCAGAACGCGCTCGGCGCTCTCGAGCGCCTGAGCAAGGACGGCCAGCACGAGCTCGGAATCGCCGAGATCCTCGAGCCGCTGTACCAGCAACAGGGCGACTATGAGAAGCTCGTCAACGTCTATGAGGTGCAGCAGCGCCACGCCGACGACGCGGGCCGTAAGGTCGAGTTGCTCCATCGCATCGCGAGCCTGCATGAAGACGTCGCGAACAACATCGAACGAGCCTTTGCGACCTACGCCCGCGCGCTCGCCATTGAGCCGCTCGACGAGACGACCGTCGAAGGGCTCGATCGGCTCGCGCGCAGCGGCGGGCGGTTCGTGCAGCTGGCTGACGTGTACGAAGAGCTGGCAGCCTCTCAGAAGGATGCAGAGCTGGTCGCGCAGCTTTACAGCTCTGCCGCGCGCGTCGTGCAGAACGACGTCAACGACGTCCCGCGCGCCATCGGACTCTTCAACAAAGTGCTCGAGGTCGCGCCGCGCGATCTGAGCGCGGTAGAGGCACTGGAGAGCCTGTATCTCGCCGCCGAGCGCTACGCAGAGCTGTCTCAGATTCTGCAGCGCAAGAGCAAGGTGCTCGATGATGTGGCGCTGCAGAAGGCGGCGCTGTTCGAGGCTGCGCGCATCGAAGAAGAGGTGCTGAGCCGTCCCGAGGCGGCGATCCAGGTCTACGAGACCGTGCTCGAGCTCGAATCGGAAGACCTGCGCGCCCTCGACGCGCTGATCAAGCTCTATCTCGAGCTTTCGCGCTGGGAAGAGCTGCTCGCCACGCAGCTCAAGAAGGTCGACCTGGTGCACGGGTCGGAAGAGAAGAAGTCCATCTACTACCAGATGGGTGCCGTGTACGAGCGCGAGCTGGAGGACGTGCCGCGCGCCATCGACACCTATCAAAAGGTGCTCGAGCTCGACCCCGACGACCTGCCGGCCCTCGGTCGGCTCGATGTCCTGTATCAGACGGCGGAGAACTGGGCGGAGTTGCTCACGGTGCTGGCGCACGAGGCGGAGCTCACCGCCGACCCGGCCGAAGCCGTCAGCTATCAGTATCGAATTGCCGAGCTCTACGAGAAGCGGCTGAACGACCTCGACCGCGCGGTGGAGCTGTACCGCGACGTACTCAACGTTCAGGCGGACCATCCGCCGACGCTGCGCGCGCTGGAAGGCATCAAGGATTCGAGCGGGCCGCGCGCGCTGATGGCGGCGCAAGCGCTCGAGCCCGTGTACGACGCGATGGCGGAGTGGGAGAAGCTCGTCAGCGCGCTCAGCGTGCAGGCCCGCTTCACTGAAGATCCGTTCCATCGGGTAGAGCTTCTGCACCGCATCGCGGCCCTGTACGAAGATCGCATCAACGACCCGAACGGCGCGTTCGAGTGGTACTCACGGGCGGTCAAGGTCGACAGTCGCAACGAAGATTCGCTCGGGGCCTTCGAGCGCCTGGCGAGCGCCACGAGCCAGTGGCCTGCCGTCGCGAAGCTGTACGAGGGCGAGCTCGAGCAACTCGGTGACGAGCCGGAGCGATTGGTCGAGCTCGGGCTGCGGGTGGCGCAGGTCCACGAGGTGCAGCTCGGAGACATCGAGGCGGCGGTCGCCCAGTACCGGCGCGTGCTCGAGGTCGAACCTGAGAATCAGGGCGCGATCCGCGCGCTCGGGCGCCTGTTCGCGAAGGCCGAGCGCTATGGCGAGCTGGCCGACATCCTCAAGCGCGAGGCCGCGATCGGCCACACACCGGACGAGATCCTCGACTGCAAGTATCGCCTCGGACAGGTCTACCAGAACCACCTCGCTGACTTCGATCAGGCTGTCGCCACCTACGAAGAGGTGCTCGGCTCGGCGCCAGAGCACGTGCTCGCGCGCTCGGCTCTGGAGGAGCTGTTCGCGCAGGGCAAGAAGCGAAACGAGATCGCCCGCGTGCTCGGCCCGCTGTATGAGGCGGGCGGCGAGTGGGAGCGGCTCGTGCAGGTGCACGAGGCCCAGCTCACGGAGCTCTCCTCGGCGGAGGAGCGGCTCGAGCTCTATCACCGGATCGCCACGGACTACGAGGAACGCCTGGCCAATCCGACCCAGGCGTTCGGTGTCCTGGCGAGAGCGCTGCACGAGGCCCCGCTCGACGAGCGTGTACAGAGCGAAATGGAACGCCTGGCCCCGGGCTTCGAGGCGGGGTGGGAAGAGTTGGCCAACACCTACGCCGACGTGATGAGCCTCGACGGCGCTGGCGCCGTCGTGCAAGCGCACATCGGGCGGCACCTAGCTCGAGTGTTCGAAGAGGAGCTGGTCGACGTCGAGAAGGCGGAGGAGACGTACCGCTACGTGCTCACCGTCGCTCCCGGTGAGCAGTTCGCGCTGGAGAACCTCGATCGGATCTACCTGGGCTTGGAGCAGTGGGCCGAACTCGCAGGGATCCTCGAGCAACGCGCCGCGACCGCCGAGGACCCGGCTCGCAAAATCGAGCTCTACCAGCGCCTTGGCCGTGTCTACGAGGAGCACCTCGACCAGACGGAGCCGGCGCTGCGCGCCTATCGACTCATCTTCGACGAGCTCGAGCCGACCGACTCGGAGGCGACCGGCGCCCTCGTACGCATCTACCAGAAGCGCGAGGAGTGGGAGAAGCTCGAGGAAGTCTACAAGCGACAGCTGGAGAGCGCGCTCGGGGACGTCGAACAGGCCGAGATCCGCGCCAAGCTCGCGGCGCTCGCCTCCGACCACCTGGGCCGCGACGACGAGGCCATCGAGGGCTGGAAGCGAGTGCTCGATCTCCGCGGAGAGGACTCGGAGGCTCTCGATGCGCTGGCGCGACTCTACGAGCGCTCGTCGCAGTGGGCCGAGCTGGCCGATCTGCTCGAGCGCCTGTACGACGTGGCCGACGACGACGAGGCCCGTGTCAACGCCCTCACGCGGCGAGCTCGCCTGTTCACCGAGGCGCTCGAGCGCCACGAGGAGGCGCTCGACGCCTGGCAGCGCGTGCTCGACATCGATTTCGCCAACATCGCGGCGCTGCGTTCGATCAATAAACTGCGACGCAACAAGAGCGAGCACGCGGAGTTGGTGCTGGCGCTGCACCAGTACGTCGATCGTGCTGCCGACCGCATCGACAGCGAAGAGCTGCGCGAGGTGTTCCGCGAGCTGGCGAAGCTCTACAGCCAGGTGCTTCAGCAGCCGGAGGACGCGGCGGACGCCTGGCGCCGGTTGCTCGAGGTCGACGGTACGGATCTCGAGGCGATGGCCGAGCTCGAGACGATTTACCGTGCCTCCGGCAGCTGGCCCGAGGTGGTTGATGTCAAGCTGCGGCGTGCCACTGCGCTGCCGAACCCCCCGGAAAAGGTCACGCAGCTGCTCGAGGCCGCCGCGATCTGGCGCGACGAGGTGCGCGAGTATGATCGCGCCGTCGACGTCTTCAACCGCATCCTGCAGATCGACCCCACGCACGTCTTCGCGTTCCAGGAGATCGAGAAGCTGCACACGCTGGCGGAGCGCTGGGAGCCGCTGATCGAATGCTACCTGGCGCGGCTCGACGCGACGACGGACAAGACCGTCCGGAGCGACCTGCTGCGGCGCATCGCGCGCGTGTTCGAGAAGCACCTCGGCGACGAGAACCAGGCGTTTGACGCGCTGGTGACGGCGTTCTCCGAGGATTTCGCAGACGACGAGACGGCTAGCTACCTCGAGCGCCTGGCGCAGGCCACGCAGCGCTGGGGCGAGCTCATCACCACCACCAACGAGTGGCTGCAACAACAGACCGAGGACAAGGACAAGATCCGCCTCTGCCTGAGACTCGGCAAGTGGTATGGCGAGAACCTCGGGCGACCGGAGTACGCACAGCCGTACTACGCGCAGATCACACAGCTCGATCCACACAACGCGCAGGTGCTGCGTCAGATGGCGCACATCTATCGCCAGAGCGCGCAGTGGAAGAAGATGCGCGAGACGCTGGACCAGGCGCTCAACGTCGCTGTCGCCAACGACGACCGCAAGGTGATCCTGGTCGACCTCGGGCAGTTGCTCGAGAAGCACATGCAGGAGCGCGACCAGGCGGTCAGCTTCTTCAAGCGCGCGCTGGAGATCGACCCCTACTACATGCCTGCGCTCGAGTCGCTCGAGCGCATCTACGACGAGATCGACGAGAACCAGGAGCTGGCGGGCATCCTGACCCGCAAGGTGAAGGCGCTGCGCGAGCCGGAGGAGATCGCGGGCGTGCAGCAGCGGCTCGGCGAGCTGTACGAGACGAAGCTCGAGGCCTGGGAAAAGGCCGGCGAGATGTACCGAGCCGTCGTCAGCTACAACCCGGGTAGTCTGCCCGCGTTGCGCGGCCTCACGCGCGTGTATGAGGTGTCTCAGAACTGGGGAGACCTGGTCGACGTGCTCGAGCGGCAGCTCGACGTGGTCGAGACGGAGCGCGCGCGCGTCGACGTCTTGATGAAGCTGGCCGAGATCCAGGAGGTTCAGTTCCTCAAGTTCGACGTCGCCGCGCAGAAGCTAGAGCGAGTGCTGGAGCTCGACCCGAGCGTGGTGCCCGCGTACGAGGCGCTAGAGCGCTGCTACCGGCGCCTGAAGCAGTGGCACGAGTTCATCGCCACCTGCGAGCGGCACATCAGCGAGGTGACAGACATCGGCACCAAGGCCGATCTGCATGAGCAAATCGCGCGCATCTACGCAGACGACCTGGAGGATCTGGATCGTGCGATCGACGCCTACCAGAACATCGTCGATCTCGATGATACGCGGCTGCCCGCGCTCGAGGCGCTGGCGCGGCTGCACGAGCGGCAGGGCGATACGGCCCGCAGCATCGACGTGATGATCCGCATCGCCGATCTGACGGTAGATGGCTCGCAGCGCGTCGAGATGTATTACCGGATCGGCAAGGCGCTCGATGAGAAGCTGTCAGACCGGGCTCAAGCTCGGGAGCGCTTCGAGATGGCGCTCGATCTCGATCCGAAGCACCTGCCGACGTTGTCGGCCCTGCGCACCATCGCGACCGAAGATGCCGACTGGGACAACGTCGCTCGCTACCTGGAAGAGGAGCAGAAGTACACGGAGAGCGCGCGCGCCAAGTCGCGGCTCCTGGTCGAGCTCGGCAAGGTGCAAGACCAGATGCTCGGCGAGCGTGCGCTGGCAGTGACGGCTTACGAGCGGGCGATCGCGAGCGATCGCGAGAACGAAGACGCCGCGATGCCCCTCGTGGAGGAGTACGTCGCGACGGAGCGCTGGAACGACGCTGCGCCGCTGGCGGAGATGCTCGTAAAGAAGAGCAAGTCTCGCGAAAAGAGCGAGCAGCACTCGCTCAACCGCCTGCTCGGCAAGATCCAGGAGGCTCGCAAGAACTACGCTGACGCGCTCAAGGCCTACCAGGCGGCGCACGCGCTCGACGTGACGGATCCGGAGACGGTGCGGGGCCTCGCTTCCGTAACCTTCGAGCTCGGCGATTGGCCCAGCGCGCTCACGAACTACCAGAAGGTGCTCACCGGGCTGAGCGAGGGCGACGTCGACGAGCGCACTGACGTCTACCATCGCCTCGGCCGCATCAAGCAGGCGCAGGGCCAGAACAAGCAGGCGATCAACAACTTCGAGAAGGCGCTCAGCCTCGATCCGAACCACAGGAAGACGCTCGACTCGCTGGTCGATATCTACACGGCAGAGAATGACTGGCCCGAGGTGGCAGAGCACAAGCGCCGCATTCTCGAGCAGATTTACGACGACGAGGAGCGCTTGCAGCTCCTGGTCAGCATCGCCGATGTCTGGGGCGACAAACAGAAGGACGCTGCCAAGGCCATCGAGGCGCTGGAGGAGGCGCGAGGCATCCGCCCGCAGGATCACGTCATCCTGCACAAGCTGCTCGCGTTCTACCAGGAGTCGGGCGACTGGCGGCAGATGGTCGATACCCTCGCCGCCATCAGCGAGATCGAGCAGGAGCCTGCCAAGAAGGCTCGATACTCGTACACGATGGCGCAGCTCTACCGCGACAAGATCCAGGATATGGAACGCGCGGTCGAGTTGTTCAATGAGGCCCTCGACCTGGCGCCGGACTTCCTCGAGGCCTTCGAGCGCATCAACAAGATCCTGACGGTCGAGCGAAACTGGAAGCAGCTCGAGCGCCAGTACCGCAAGATGATCCACCGCATCACGGGCAAGGGGAAGACGGACCTCGAGTTCAACCTGTGGCACCAGCTCGGGCTCGTCTATCGAGACCGCTTGTCCAACGTGCAGCCGGCGCTCGAGGCGTTCCGCATGGCCTCGAGCCTGCGCCCAGAGGATAGCCAGGAGCGCGTCATCCTGTCCGAGTTGCACGAGATGGCCGAGCAGTTCGACGAGGCCATCACCGAGCAGCGGGTGTTGCTGGAGCAGAAGCCGCTGTCGGTGGCTCCGTACCGCGCGCTCTACCGGCTGTACTCGAAGAAGCAGGCCACGGACGAGGCGTGGTGCGCGGCCGGCGCTCTGGTCTTCATGCAGCAGGCGACGACGGAGGAGCGCGCGTTCTACGAGCGCTACCGGGTGAAGGGAATGCCGCAGGTGCGCGGGCGCCTCACCAACGAGATCTGGGGCAAGCACCTCATCCACAACGAAGAGAACGTGTACATCTCGAAAATGTTCGAGATGATCACGCCGGCGGCGCTGCAGGCGAAGATCGCCATGTTGAAGGCAAAGCGGCAGCTGCCCGATCTCGACAAGCGCCTGCTGCAGGATCCCAAGAACTCGACGGTCACGTTTGCCAAGACGTTCTTCTGGGCGGCGAGCATCCTCGGCGTTCACGCTCCGGAGTTGTACGTCCGCAGCGACATCCCCGGGTCCGTCGTGGCGGTGCCTATGCTGCCGCCGGCGTCGCTCGCCGGCCAGACGGTGCTCACCGGGTTCCAGCCGCAGGAGCTCACGTTCATCTGCGGCAAGCACCTCGCGTCGTACCGGGGCGAGCACTACATCCGAACGCTGTTTCCGACTCAGGCCGAGCTGACCATCATGCTGTTCGCTGGCGTGATGCTGTCGGCGCCCAACACGCCCATGCCCCCGGACATGGCGCAGCAGATCCGCATGACGGCGCAGGAGCTCGGGCGCTTCATCCAGCCCGTTCAGCTGGAGGGGTTGCGCACGGTGGTGAAGCGCTTCATCGACGAGGGCGCCAAGGCCAACATCAAGCGCTGGAATTTCGCCGTCGAGATGACCGCCGCACGTGCCGGATTCGCGCTGTGCGGCGATCTCGAGATCTGCAAGAAGGTCTTGAGCTCCGAGCAGACGCGGCCGGGCGAGCCCACGGCGGCCGAGAAAATGCAGGGTCTGCTCGCCTACAGCGTCAGTGAAGACTACGCGAAGGTGCGCCAGGCGCTCGGCATCGCCGTCACGAGCGGCTGAGCCGGCTGCTTTTCACGCAACCCGGTCGCCGGCGATTTTGCCGGCAACCGGGCGGGGCCTCCGCTCGATGCTGGGGCATGAGACGTGACGATGAGACCGGGCAGGCCGATGTTTGTGTGCCAACGCTCGAGCTGGATGAGCCGACGAGCCGGGGGC
>Ga0247763_1000849_pt1 | contig 18287 bp, 18 predicted proteins | sample UWRJL141409B4_FD_179926 | JGI IMG/M metagenome (GOLD analysis project Ga0247763, IMG submission 179926) | Plant litter microbial communities from Arlington Agricultural Research Station in Wisconsin, United States - UWRJ-L141-409B-4 | ecosystem: Environmental > Terrestrial > Plant litter >...
CATGGCCACAGAGCTGACACTGGGTTAAAGATGGAGTGGTTAAAGAAAGGATAGATGAAGATGGCGGACGCGGAGCATGGGGGTTTTAGGAGCAGGACCACGATTCGCTATTATTTATGTCGCTGCCCTCCCTCTCATCGTCGGGTGGGTGCAACGAGTTTCAGGGGCTATTCGATCGCGCCGCTCTGCAAAATTTCGATGACCTACCTCGGAACCATAAAGACCGTTTGTTGATGCATCAGGGCTCTCTCTTCTGCGAGTTGGTCTTGCCAATGACCCAGACTGAGCAGCCTTGGGCCACTCAATGGCATCTACTCAAAATTTCCTTCTTAACTCGGCGAATGCGTTGGCCATAATAGTCAGAAGAAGGATTTCACGCCAACTCCCACCAGACAAAAGCCACCTGGCCCGAAGCATCACCAAGTGGAAGACAGCTGATGCCCAGCCTTTTGAGCGACGACGTTTCAAGTGCCATCATGCATTACAACCCCCTGGTGACAGGGCTCGGGGAAACGCTCCCAGCCAATCGAATGGGTTCGTCCGATCTTTTGTCGATATTTCATAGGTTCCGCTGCCGTTCTTTGTAGGCTGATTCTGATGAGAGGCATCGTCCACCAGTGCTTCTGAGTGAGGGATAATGTGGATGAGAGTAGCCGACCATGATTTTGGAGCCCAGTGTGTTCATACTATACCCAGCCATGCCGGTCAAGCTGCAGGGGAACTGATGGGCTCCTAGACCCACTCACAGGCATGAGCTTTCCCGGAATGTGCCGCGGTGAGCTTCCGATGCCGGCTGGAGGCATTCAAAAAAAAAAAAAAAAAAAGGAATCGGACTCTTGCGTGACAACCTTGGACCGAGGTCAATTGAGACGCAATCATGGCAGCCCGGACTCTGCGAATCGGTCAGAATTCTTAGAGACCTTATGCCAAGTCTACCCTAACTGACAGCCTACACTAGGCCTCATCCCTGGCGATGGCATCGGCCGCGAAGTTATCCCCGCGGGTCGCCGCATTCTCGAGGCCCTGCCCTCTTCGCTCGGCCTAAAGTTTGAGTTTGTCGATCTCCAGGCCGGCTTTGAGACGTTCGAGAAGACGGGCGCGGCCCTTCCCGATAAGACGGTCGAGGTGCTCAAGAACGAGTGTGATGGCGCTCTGTTCGGTGCCGTCAGCTCGCCCACCAAGGCTGTCAAGGGTTACTCGTCGCCCATTGTGGCCCTGCGCAAGAAACTCGATCTCTACGCCAATGTGCGTCCTGTCAAGACGGTTCTGACCGCCGCCAAGCCCATCGACATGGTGATCGTGCGTGAGAACACCGAGGACCTATATGTCAAAGAGGAGAAGACATACGACACACCTGAGGGCAAGGTGGCCGAGGCCATCAAGCGCATCTCGCAGCGCGCCAGCAGTCGCATCGCCACCATCGCCGGCGAGATTGCCCTGCGCCGACAGAACATCCGCGCTGCGGGCGCCCCCAGCATCCATGAGGGACCTCTCGTTACCATTACGCACAAGTCCAACGTGCTTTCCCAAACCGACGGCCTCTTCCGCTCCACGGCCCGCGACGCCCTCGCCGACCCTCGCTTCAAGGATGTCGTGGTCGAGGAGCAGATTGTCGACTCGATGGTGTACAAGCTCTTCCGCCAACCGGAGGCATATGACGTGATTGTGGCGCCTAACCTGTACGGCGATATCCTGTCCGACGGCGCCGCCGCCCTCGTTGGCTCCCTGGGTCTGGTTCCCAGCGCCAACGTCGGCGAGGGCTTCGCCATTGGTGAGCCATGCCACGGTAGCGCGCCCGATATCATGGGCCAGGGCATTGCCAACCCCATTGCCACGCTCCGCAGCGCCGCGCTCATGCTCGAGTTCCTCAACGAGGAAGCCGCTGCTGCCAAGATCTATACCGCTGTCGATGCGAACCTTGAGGAGGGCAACCTGCTCAGCCCGGATCTTGGCGGTACTGCCAAGACGGACGAAGTTGTTGAGGATATTCTTAGACGTATGTAAAAAGGATTTCGTGGCGGGGATTAGACCAAACGAGAGGGTATGTTTCTGAAGCTATTGGCTGATATATGATATACCCCTGGTTGTTACTCCGTACATATTGTATGTAGGATGTAGGATGTGTGCGGATAGGGTTTCGAAAAGCTACTGTTCACTATGTAGCCCGTCTTACGTCGCTAGCCAGTCTGGCGCTTGTTCTTGGTTGTCTGCCAATAATGGTTCATATACCAATACCCACGCCCAGATTTGAGATACCCCCACGACCGGCTCGGCAAGACACTATCGGAGGAGAGAACTCTTATCATTGCCTGGTATAAATACAACCGACCGCCTGACAAAGCCCGGCTCCTGGTTTGTTACAAAAGTCTTTGTGCCATCCTAACCCTCCAAGGCCGGACCAAATCAGGCCAGGGAGGGACTCAGGTTGGAATCATATCATACAAACATATACGTGTATATATACATACAGATGAGTATTACAGTCCGTCGAGCGGCTCTTCTGCCAGATACCAGATAGCCTCTACCTTGTTTCCATGGCAGCCATCCCTTCCTTCTTCTATGCCATGACCTCGCTGAATCGTGTGTCTACCTTATCTATCCTAAACAAATGTCGTTTATTGCACCATACGCCCCGCTCCGTCACGCTTTCACTAATGGGCTCGTGGGTCGATCGGGATGGGTTCGCCCGATGTTGTGGTAGCAGGAGATGGCGCTCCTGCAAATTCGTATATGCTCACCCTACTCCAACATCACGTTTACTTTGTCCGCTTGGCATCCAGCTCCTTCTGGTATTTGGCGACCAGTTCCTTTCTGTGGGACGTAGTGTTAGTGACAATATCGTCAGGTTGATGTTAGGGAACTTTACTGTAAATGCGGGGCTGCGGGTGCATAGTGGCTAAACTCCATGCTGAACTCGCCCTTGCCCTGTGTAGCAGCACGAAGATGAGTGCTGAAGCCGAACATGGCGTTCAAGCTGCAATCAGCCACCATGGTGAACTCGTCAGCGCCAACTTCGGTGTCAACAATAGTACCGCGTTTGTTCATCAACATGAGAATGTTGCCCTGGAACTCGGCGGGGGCCGTGATAGTCGTTTTCATCAGCGGTTCGAGTACTTGTCCGCCTGCCGTGTCAAACGCTTTGCTGAACGCCATCTGCGTCGCTAGGTTGAAAGCGTAATCACTTGAATCGGTAACATGAGTTGCGCCATCTGTGAGGACCATGGAAGCGCCAATGACCTTGTGGCCGAGGAGCGGGCCCTTCTCACAGACATCATCGAAACCCTTGCTACACGCCGAGATGTACTTGTCGGGGATGTTGCCACCCACGACGCGGGACTCAAAGTTGTTTTGCTCGGGGTTGTCCTCGTTGGGCTCGATCCAACCAACTACACGGGCATAATCGCCAGGGCCACCAGTTTGACGACGAAGCAGAAAGTCAAAGTCGGAACGCTGTGAGAGCGTCTCGCGGTACGCGACGCGAGGCTGGCCCGTCTCGCAGTCGACCTTATACTCGCGACGCAGACGCTCAACATAGACCTCTAGATGCAATTCGCCCATACCGCTGATGATGGTCTCCTCTGACTCTTCGTCGACGTGCAGACGAAATGTAGGATCCTCGCGCATGAAGCGGTTCATGGCCTTGCTGAACGCGTCGGCGTCGCTGCTCCTCTTGGGTTTGATGCTAAGCGACATGACGGCATCGGGCACATACATGGAGCTCATTGTGTAGGGGAGCTTGCCGTCAGTGAAGGTATCACCAGATGCGCAGTCAACACCGAACACGGCGCAAATCTCGCCGGCTCCGATCTCAGCAACATCCTCCATCTCATTGGAGTGCATGCGTACAATGCGCGGGATGCGGACCTTCTTGTCTGTGCGAGTGTTGAAGAGGTAGGTGCCCTTCTTGAGGGAACCTTGGTAGACACGAATGTACGTGAGTTGGCCGTAGGGATTCTCTTCAAGCTTGAACGCAAGGCCGACAAAAGGGAGCGAGTTATAGGGGACGAGTTGCACTGCCTCTTCGCCCTTGGAGCGGTCGAGCGCGTTGTTGGGCACGTCGTTGGGGTTCGGGAGATAATCGCAGACAGCATCCAGCATAGGTTGGACAGACTTGTCGGCCAGGGCAGAGCCCATTAGCACAGGTGTGAATTTCAGCCCAATGGTTGCCCTTCGAATGGCTGCTTTGATCTGTTCAGCGGTAGGCGTCTTCTCCTCGAGGAACATCTCAGCCATCTCATCATCCACATCAGCCAGCTTCTCGATCAGCTCCTGTCTCTTTTGCTGAGCAAGTTCCTGAAGCTCAGGCGGGATCTCCTTGGTGACCTTGATGTTCATACCACGAGCACCCTCGTTCCGGATTGCCCTCATCTCAATGAGGTCGACAACACCCTCAAACTCCTTTTCGGCGCCAATGGGGATCTGAATCGCTGCGGCTGGAATTTTGAGCTTCTTGTTGATCATCTCGACGGCCTTGAAGGGATTGGCGCCCATGCGGTCCATCTTGTTCACGAAGCTGATGCGGGGCACGTTGTAGCGCTTCATCTGCCTGTCGACCGTGATGGTCTGACTCTGGACACCGCTGACAGCACAGAGTACCATGACAGCACCGTCGAGAACTCGCATGGCCCGTTCAACCTCGATTGTAAAGTCGATATGTCCTGGTGTATCGATCAGGTTGATGTGGTACGTCTCCTCAACCCCATCTTCCTTTTTCTTCCAGTCGGCGAAGGTGGCGGCTGATTGGATGGTGATACCTCTTTCCCTCTCCAACTCCATGGAGTCCATCTTTGCGCCGACACCGTCTCGTCCCCTGACTTCGTGAATGGCCTTCGTCCTGCCCGTGTAGTAAAGAATGCGTTCCGAAACCGTGGTCTTGCCGCTGTCGATGTGTGCCTGCCAAAATACTCAGTCTGGGTGTCCAATTAGATGCCCGATCCGACAGACCTACCGCAATACCAATATTCCGGACCCTGGCCAGTCTCTTGGCCTCTTCGGGTGTCATTCGCGCCGCGGCGGCTTCGGCCGTCATGTTGGCAGCAGCAAGCTCCTTCGCCTGCTTGAGTCTGCCGGGGAGAAATCGCATTAGCCCAGGCCGTCCAGAGCGTCATGTGACAACTCACGCATCTTGTGCGGCGCTGACGGCAGCATAACGCGAGAGGGGGGTCGCGCTGAAGTGTCGCCAGCTACCTTTCTGTGTCGGGGCCCATCGCGGCGATGGCCATGCAGAGTCGACTGCAACCCGGTACCCCAAACTGAAATAACGCGCCCCCTGTCTCGATACAGCAGCACGGCTGCTATGCAGCGCGGCCACGGCTCGAATCACCCTCATCTTGTACAGCACGGAAGAGAGGAGAAAGGAATGACTGAAACGGGTGGAAATACTGTGAGCCCCAGACCAAAGACAGCTTCGAGGACGCTGACCCTGAAATTTTTATGTGGGGCTTGACCCGGTTGAGTCCCGTTGTGCCGCAGTGGTGCATGCGCCGGCAACGACCCCTGTTCAACACCATTTCATCGTTACCTTAGTGTCCGAAGATCGTCCAAGGTCCGAGTCTTAACCTGACTGATCCAAGTTGAATATTTACAGGTTGGGCCGCGATGCAACGGACTTGCCCTATGTACAGTAATACCTAATGCGATAAATGGAAAACACCCAGACATAGAGAATGAGCAACAAGGCAAACCCGTGTGCCGTGTACCCCGACCGAACCAATGCAAACCCCCACCCAGCCCAGATCCCATGATAATCCACAATCTTAGATGCTTTAAACAAGGGTATCACCTCCACCGTCTTTAAAATCGAATAAGGAAAAGATGGTGGGTTTCTGTCTGTCTCTGCTTCCAGGCGTCTATCCAGCTGAGCCATCCTCTACAAAACGGTGAAAGTGAAAACTCCAGCGCCAGACATAGCGAATATCATGGATAAACCCATGAGCAGAAGCTGAGGGCATTCAAGGGTTGAATGGAGGACGCCTGGCGCGGCGTTCTTAAGATTAGCACTGTCGGTAAAACCCGCACTCGCCACATAAGCCGGTGACGTCACCGAAGCTGTGCTGGAAACTTGGCCCTGATCAGGCGCAACCGTCGCAGACGGTATATGGGCGCTCAGGCTCGGGAAAGGTACTATGTTGGTCTTTGTCGAGTTGAATTTTGTGGGAGCAATCCCGATCTGGTTGTTGATGAGGTCGTATACCACGTATGCCGACCTCAAAAATGTGTCTCCGAGCAGGTATGGCGGCGCGCTAAAGTTCTGGATCCCGAACTCGCATGCATCCATGCCCTTGTAAGGCCCAGCGTTAAAGATGGGCGGAGCCCCTTCTGCAAGGTCCAGGACCAGCTCATCCATGCCGACATTGATCCGTGGACCTTTCGGACCAGCGAATCCGAATGAGAAGTACCCCTTGCTGTGTCGCATCTGACAAGGGAGGACAGCGAGGTGAAACTGCTGCGAGTAGATGGCACCGGCCTCTTTCCATACCTGATGCGCCAGATCGTTGGGAAGATACGACAACGTCGTGCCCGAATCTAGTACTACGGGGACCGGGAACTTCTCCGAAGTAAGAGTGTCTTTACCACTAGGACTGGACGCTTCCAACGAAGTGAAGAGTACCAGAAAGGACGTAAAGTAGCCTTGGTTGGGGTGAATGTCAATCCTTGTCAGATCTCCATCATATTTTTCGGTGTCAATGCCACCAAAGAGGATGTTGCCCGAGCTTGCGTCTATTGTTTGTCAGGATAAAGACCCTTCAGCAGAATCTCCCGAGACTTACCCAAGTCGTTCAACCACAAGCTGTACGCAACAGTATTTATAAGACCCGCGTTTACCATGTTGACGGGAAGGTTAGGATAGGCGGCAGTAGCTGATTGGGTATTACCGACGATGGCCTCATTCAAGGCATACCCAACCCCGACCAGGCCATAAGGAATATCTGTGTCGATGCCAAGTCCCATCGTCATATTATTCACCACGGCGCCGCCAATCTCAAAAACGTCGGTAAAGTAATCGCCTTTGGAGCCTGACCCATCGACGTAGGCTATCTTGAACTTCCCTTTGCCAACGATTTCGAAGGTGGAGGAGCGGCGCGGAGAGACTGGGTTTGGATCATTAGCAAGGAACAGCTCGAGCAACTCCAGCCATTGGTGTTACATACACGTCCCAAAGTCGCAACCACGAGTGCCCACTTCAGAGCAAACTTTTGCTGTGGAATCCGGTACCCAGATATCACTGCTGCCGGTGTCAAGTTGGAGCGTGAGATTCTGGTACGGTGTTCCCAAACTGCAGGTCGCGAAGTACCCTCCCCGATGATCCTCGTTGGTGACAATTTCCTCGAATGTCCCGCTGCGTCTTCGGAATCTCCTAAACTGTGGCGGGAGGTCTTTCTTTTCTATGTCCCATTGTACGACGCCGCCAGTTGCTAGAGCATGGTTCGTTACCGCGAGCAGCGAACCCGCAACAATCGCGATGGCTCTCTTCATTTTCGGTCTTGTGTGTTCGATTTGTCGACCTGATACACTGTGCGAGAAGCAGACTCGCGAGCTGTTATGCGGAAGCACACTTGGGGTTCGGACAGCGGGGGGGAGCTCTTGACTTGCACGGAGGAGGTCGATGCTTGCCGAGAACGGTGGGCCGACGCCACCAGATTGGTCTTTGAAAGCCGGGAACAAAGGACGACGGCGTTGGCCACAACGCTCGATGGTCAACGTCGTTCACCGACCGACTCGGAGCGGAAAAGCCGGCGCGACGTCGTGAGAAGAAAACAGGTTCGCCAAGGGCTTGGACTGAGGGCATGAGGAGCGCCAAGAGGAGGCCGAGCAGCGCGGAGAGCACCACGCCAGATATGTTTGCTGGGCGAGGCTGGGCTGGCGGTCTTTAGGCCTTCCAATTGGGTCCGAAAAGGCTGCGCTTGTGTCCAGTGGAAGGAGAAACAAAAGCGCATTGTGTCAGTAGGCCTTGAGGGAGCCTGCCGCGTGGCCGGCGCATCGTCATCGACACAGGGGATGGGAGGGGTGCGATGTCAGTTCGACGTGCGCCGGCTCAGGCCAGGCCTGAATGCACTGTGGAGAAGTAGCCGAATGGCCTGTTGCCTTTGTGCTTGCAGCAGTCAAAAGCGCAAAAGGGCAGCATATGAGGCTGAATAAAGCGGGTCATTTAGGGTGCGAATTTCGAGGCTTGGCACCGTACAGTCCCAAATTCGGTTTCTGGCGCATCCAATTCGCTTCAGCAACTCGAACCGGGCAAGTCTCCTGCAGACCTGCGACGCACCCAGTTAAAAGTGCAGCAAGTGCCGGTATTTCGATCCAGTCCCTTCCAAATCGCCTCTGACGTACATATGAAGGAGCCAGCTGCATTTCTCAGCCAATTGGTCCCCACTTTTCGCCTGCGCCCCAGGCCTGAAACAGGGTGCGCGCCAAGACTTCTGTTTCAACCCTCCGCTTCCATCCGGGTTATTTATGCCAAGAGATATTTGAAGACCGTGTAGCGTATCGTAATACCTTCAAACGCCCGCCGCAGGTACACTGGTATGTGGCCACGCTACTGGCTAACGAGCTGCCGTCGAGGCGCGAGGCGCGACGAACTCTCCCTCGGTCAGGGGCTACCGTTAGTTGTGCGCAACTACGAATAGGTCGCCCTGGAACCGCGGGTTTTCTGATCATGGCATCCAACACTGCCTGGTATCCACAATCACAACCTAATCGACCAGCACCCCAATAGTCGTTGTTCCGTTCAAAATAATGGCCACTGTGCCCGCGTAGCCCTGAGGAAATGCAAAACCGGACCCAGTCAAGCCATGGCGCGACCTGAGGCAGCTGCAAAGATATAGGCAGTTGTAAATGGTTACAGTGTCGTCCCGAAGGAAGGCTGAAGCACGACTGCACTTGTAGATTTCCAACAACAGATTCGCCATGATCTTTTCCACCTGGTTACATCTTAATATACCGCCAACATTTCTCGTAATCCAGAGTGGATGCTAAAAAAACAAAATTCGCTGAAACCTCATCAGGTCGAAAGTCCGGGGCTAAGGTCCCTGCGACTGCACAAGTGCAAAGCTTTGACAAAACTCGCAGAGCAGCGTCTTATTCCCGCAAAAACGAGGTAAGGCTGTGCCTAAAACTATTTGTAGAATTAGATAAGATAGCCAAGCATGTCGTTCACCCTTTTTCGATGTGGCCCAACCCTCATTGAGCAACTGATCGTCATGTTGCTCTCGCTTGAACCGTGGAAGGGCCGATATCTCAAGACATGGGATAACCAACATGCCAACATTCCTCTTGGCTTCTTGACACTTAGTCCCTGAAGTTATTTTCTAGCAAAGTCCCCCGTCCCCGAAATGGCAGATGACAGATTTGTTTGCGTTGGACCACCGCTGTCATGCCCATGGTTGAAGACATGGCAGCCGAACAGCGGGTGTTCCATACGTATGATTGCTTCCACGACCGCCCACACGTTGAGCCTTATCCCGACATTTCCGGAATAGGGGTAAGTGACACCTCATGCGTAACGGAGAAGGCGGGCTGATTCGATACAGGTCCATGTCGGCTACCTGGGGACTGCGTACCTCGCCATCCTAATTCTCACTGGTCACTACTTGACGGGTTTTGACCCGTGTAAAAGCCCCTTCAAAACGGGCGACGGCGAAGTATTCCCGAGTGACAAGTTGGAGGAGAACAATTGTACTCAGGAAAACTGGAAGGCAAACCAGATCGACGTATCCTGCCTGGGCCTCCTCCGATGGCCTTTCTCCCGAGATAGCCGGGATGATCAGAAATCAGAGAGTCAGCTGAGAGCTGCCATTCACACGGTACGCGTGATGATTCAGCAGACTCAAAAAAGAGTATAGCGCGCTGACAACAGGTTGTCGTTATCGTGACACAGTCAGTCTTGACACTATGCGATGTCCAAATCGCCACTGGCACCGGCATCCTCATTAGCGCATACGCTTCTCTGGGCGGCGAGGAGGGAATATCCGTATACCACTGGCTGATTGTAGTCTACCTGGCATGGTTCGCTCATCTCACACACCTCACAGGGCTAACACTCCTTCGGCAACATTTCCACGCCCGCCCAAGCGAGTGCAACTGGCGGCTGATCTTTATCGTTCTTTTGTTTGTTTTACTGTTGGCCGCCCAGATCCCAACGGTATATTTCGGGGCGGCAGCGTATCCGTCATACGCGAGGTGCTTTTTCGATGTCAGCACTGTCGTCAAGAGGATGGAGCTCCATGATCCTCACTCCAAGATTTACGAGCTCATTTCGGCTCCAGCAGTCGTTTCGATATCTTTGCTTGTTCTCAGCTTTCTGGCCCGACTTCTCAAGGGGGCGAGATGTACTTCGCGGAGTCTGGCGAAGCTGAGGCGGTGGGCAAGCAACGCTGCTCAAAGTGGCATTAATCGGGTCGCAGGACTGTTCTCGTCGGCAGCTTTCTTTCAAAATCATGTCCGGCTCCAGAAGCTGTGGGCAGCCCTGGTTGTCAGACCGCTTGTCGCTGTCTTTCTCACGGCGCGGCTGTACGTGGACCTCTGTACATCGATGTTGTCAGAGGTGAGAGCAGCAGCGATGAGGCTGGGACGTGTCAATGCTAATAGTTTCCATGCAGATCTTCTGGTTATGGATAGCAGTTCTTTGGGGAACTGCACACATTGCCCAGCTCCGTCGTTTGTCCGGCCTGGAAGTGACTGAGGAGAACCGTCCCACGTTTGGGCAGATCCACCCGATTTTGCTTTTAGTGCTTCCCATGATGCCCGCCATCATCCAGCTTAGCGCTGTACTTCCCAGACTGTGGAAATCCGAGAAGCACGCAGGCTCGGATAAACAAGAAGAAGATTTCGCCCTGACAGACAAAGACGGCGACGCTAACACCCCAAACAACAACAATGTGACCACGCCTCAAAGTGACCTCGCTTACCTCCTCCTCACCCATCACCGCGACGACAATAATGACGATAGTCCAGTGCCTCTATACTCGGCCCCTTGGTCCACCCCCGCCATCTGTCTCGCCCAAGCCCAAGCCCTCTTCTTTACCGTCGCCATCTTCGGCGACCTCTTCTCCAGCCTTGACAACCTCGCCCACATCCTCGCCGCTCTCATCGCCTGGATCGTCTTCACGCAGACCTCGGCCTGCTACATTGTCATCCTCCTCGGCCTCACCGCCCGGGGTGTCCGCAGCCGGAGAGCGGGGTCCCTCCTCTCCATGGACGGCCCCGCCGTCTGGTGGGTTTTGGTTCTGTTCGTGTTCGTGGGGTATTCGCTCTCGCCGATTTGGTCGAGTGGAAGGCATGCTCGTGCGCATGGAAATGCTCATGTGCATGTTGGCGGGGATAAGGAGAGGGAGAGAGCAATACATGGCGGAGGGGAATACTCGCCTGTGTTGCGGGCGCTGTATCAGGACCATTTCGTTTTACCTGCTGCGCTGCTGTTTCAATTGGTATATACCGTGGGAGTGGTGGTGCGGTTGGCTGCGAGGCCGCCTGGGAAGGCGACGGTGAGGAAGGGGAGAGAGAGGCAAGTGTTGGATTGAAGCAGTGAAGATTTGTATCGTTAGGGTTAGGTACCTATCGTAGCAAGATATGTAGTTGTAATTGTAACTGAATCACTGGGCCGTTGTCGTCACCCAATGTCATTGGCCCGGTTCCCTGGTTAGGTAGGTAGTGGTGAAGATGCTGCAAATGTGAGTAGGTAAAGTCTCTTGGTCAGCATTGAAGCATACAAAGGTACCGAGGGTACAAGCGCTCGTGCAGCTTCATCCAATTGACGGGCCATTGACCTCGACCACTTCGACTCACAACAAATGGTTTTCGACATATGTCCCCAACCTCGCCAATGCTTCCTTCAATACTCCTTCATGACACACATAACCCACCCTGACCGCCCCCGCGAAGTCCTCCCCTCTGCCGAAGCATCTCCTTGCCGGCACAAACAAGACATCCACTTCGTCCAGTACCGCCCTACAAAACCCATCCTCCTCCACGGGTACTCCTCCCTTGCTGAACCGCAACAGTGCCGTCGTCCCCGCCGTCGGCCGCACCCAGTCCACCGCGCTGGCATACTTCTCAACAAAGCCCGCGAGCAGCTCGAGGTTCCGCCTCGCCAGCATGAGGTTTCGCTCCAGCAGCGCTGGTTTCACCGCAGGAGATAGCGCATACGCCGCAACCTGGTCGTCCAGTTGGGAGACGCTGATGGCCGTGTAGTCGCGCGCAGCAGCGACGGCTTCAACTATGGTGGGGTCCCGCGAGGCGATCCAGCCGACGCGAATGCCAGCGAGGGCAAAGGCTTTGGACATGGAGCCAGTGGAGATGGTTTTGGAGTGACCAAAGACGAGGATAGAGGGAGGAGGTGAGTGGAGTGGTAGAGGGGGCTGTATACCTCGTCTGAGAGAATGGTAATGTTGCGCTGCTGGGCGAGGTTGACGAGAGCGCGGAGGGTAGGCTCGGGGGTAGTGGCGCCCGTGGGGTTGTTTGGGTTGTTAATAACTATAAGCTTGGTGTTGGTTTGGATAAGCGTTTCGAGGTCGGCGATGTTGGGGAGGTAGTTGTCTTCGGGCTTGAGCTTCCAGAGTGAGACCGAGGCACCGAGACTTTCCGGGATGGAGTAGAGTTGTTGGTAGGTGGGATAGACACAAATGACGTGGTCTCCGGGCCCGATGAGCGTGTCTGCGTCTCAGTGTTACTCGGCGTGTTGGAGGGTTGGGATTTCCGTTCGAGGCTCACAGAATAAGAGAAAATTCGCAGCAATGGCACCCTGCGTGATGACAATATTCTCAGGGCTAAGGTCTGCGCCAGTGTAGAGGTCGGCGACATGCTGCCGCAGCTTGTTCGAGCCGCGGATTGCTCCGTATGTCAACTTTGTCGAACTCGAGATAGGACTGGTTGTGCCTTGTTCCGTGCTCAGAGCAACCAGCTCTTCAACAGACACCGAGGCCGCACAGGTCTCGGCAATGTTGAGCACACCAGGCGTGTTCTCATATTTGTCCATCCATTGCTCGACTTCGAAAGGTTCAATCTTAACCATGATCACGAGTATAATCCAGTGCTGTCTGAGAGCGTAGATGTTATTGTGCAAGGTCAACTAATTGAATAAATGACTTGGAGTGTGTTTGTATTCCCCAGTACTGCTCATGTTCTCCAAAAGTACCACCCAGAAATTGACCTACCTACCTATTTAAGGTGCCTCGGCGATTAAGGCACGAAATGACATGTTTGCTTTCAACAGGGCGCGCTCTAGATTTGGTGCTGAATGAAGCATCCTATCAGCATTCACGAAATCGGCAACCGAGGAAGGATATGACATGTTGTTGTGCCTGCATAGGCTGGCTTGATCGCCTGCAGGAAAGACAGTTGCCCGCGCTTGGGCCTGGGGAACTGTCCCCGCTGAGCGACATGGAAGCGGATGAATGATCTGGCCGGTCGCCGGACACCTACGTAGGCTCCAAGTGCACAGGTGAGCAAGGGCCGCCGTTAACTACAACGTTCCAGGCCGTGGAGCAAATGCTCCACCCACCGACATCATCGGTTGCCCATATCCGACTGCGCCTTCCCCATCTTGTCTCATGTCCTCGAGTCGGTTGTTTGTCGACAACTGGTGTCGCATTCCAGCACCCTTGGCTTCACCAAGCAGATGCGTAAACAACTCCAATATTTGTGATCGATCTCAGATCTCAACGCATCCGATATCCAGGAAGCTGGAACTGGTGTCAACGACGTGGGATTAGCGCTGTGGGACCTTGGCGACCGATTCCTGTGCAGCCTGCCGCCACTTGGTGACTCTGGCCCAGTTGTTGGGGAAAGAGCTCCAACCACACAACACTTCGGCCACATCCTGGTTGTTGACGCTCCCTCTCGTTGCTTCACTCCTTTACTCCCCGCCATCATGGCGTTACGAATACAGCGCTCGCTGGCACTGGCTGCCTTCTCGCTGTCATGTTTTGCCTCTGCTTACAACAACTTTTCGTCGGTTGACATGATGCGGGCGCAACTCGCGCTCATGGACGATCGACCCAAAGACTGTCCTCCTTGGTACGACTAGACCGAGTTATATTCTTCTAAGCTCTGTTCTGACTCCCTCTGTTCATCAGCTTCAACTGTAACCTCCCAATCTATTCATGCGGTCAATACGCTTCGTGCAGCCAATACACTGGAAAATGCGACTGTCCAGCAGGCTTCGGCGGTGATAACTGCTTGGAACCTGGTGCGTATCTCTGATGCTCTCCTCTTCGGCTTGGTACTGACTGCAACTTCTAGTTTGCGGATCCCTAGCGAAAGGCGATGACCGACCGCTGCGCAAGGAGAAGACGTGCAACTGCGATGATGGCTGGACCGGTGTCAACTGCAACGTTTGCACCAACGATCGCGCGTGTGACGCTCTAACTCCGACACTCGACGGAGGTGTCTGCTACACTGGCGGAGAGGTAGTCAAGCAAAATTACCAGATGTGCGACGTCACCAATAGGGCGATCCGGGATTTGCTCAAGGAGCAGGTTCCCCAAGTTACCTTCACATGCAAGGCTGACACCAAGGAGTGTGATTTTCAATGTGAGTTATTGAGCTTTCTGGTCTTCATTCTCACTGCTAACCCATTTTTGTAGTCTGGGTTGATCACCGCGAATCCTTCATGTGCCACCTTAAGGAATGCGATTCCTCGGCCGACTTCAGTTTCAGTGGGGGAAAGAACTCGACATCGTATAAGTGCCAAAAGATTGTTTGCGAGTGTATCCCGAAGCGGATGCTCTGTGGCGAGAATGGCTCGATTGATATTACCGACTTCTTGGTCGAGGCTATCAAGGGACCAGCAAGTTTCGAGTGCACCCAGTCTCCCGGAGAACCGAAGAAGTGCGCATTCCAGGAACCCGAAATGAACAAACTTATTAGCGACATGTTCGGTGACGACAGTATTCTACTCGAGTGCGGCGCCGGTGAATGTTTATATCACACCGAAGTCCCTGGATATGGGCCAAAATTACCCAAGATCAACACGCCGCTGATCGCTGGGGTCATTGCGGCGTGTGGTTTGTTCCTTGTTGCCGCGATTATGGGAACCTGGTACCTCTCCAGGAGGCAGTTCAGGTACGGACCGATTCATCTCGACGACTCGGACGACGAAGCCATCAAGCTCATGACCGACCATAAACCCGCTTCTCTTTATTTTGAAAATGTGTCGTACACCCTCAACGGAAAAGAGATTCTCTCTGGGATCCAAGGAATGGCGCACCCTGGTGAGGTCTGCGCAATTATGGGCGCTTCTGGCGCAGGTAAAACGACATTCCTTGATATCCTTGCCCGCAAAAACAAGAGAGGTCAAGTCTCGGGAGACTTTTATGTCAATGGTGAGAAGGTCGATGATGTGGCCTATAAAAATGCAGTCGGCTTCGTCGATCAGGAAGACACCATGCTGCCCACTTTGACCGTACACGAAACCATCCTGAACAGCGCTTTGCTGCGACTCCCGAGGGACATGACGAAGGCTGCAAAGGAGCAGAGGGTCCTCGAGGTTGAAAAGCAGCTTGGAATCCATCACATCCGCGACTCTCTCATCGGATCAGAAGAAGGCAAGGGCCGGGGTATTTCTGGAGGAGAAAAGCGCCGAGTCGGTATCGCCTGTGAGCTGGTCACAAGCCCTTCAATTCTCTTCCTCGACGAACCTACCAGTGGGCTGGACGCTTACAACGCGTACAACGTGGTTGAATGTCTCGTCACCCTGGCTAAGACGTACAAACGAACCGTTATCTTCACAATCCATCAACCTCGGTCAAACATTGTCGCTTTATTTGATCGGTTCATTCTTCTCGCAAAGGGCAAGACAGTCTATTCTGGACCGCTACACCAGTGCCAAGACTACTTCGAGCACATTGGATACAACTGCCCCCCCGGTTTCAATATTGCTGACTATCTTGTCGACTTGACAATGCACGCCAGCTCAATTGCTTCATTCGACGACGGCACCATTTCGGTAGATGGTGCTAGCCTTCGGCCCAGCAGCACACGTGCTGTCAAATCCATTGCGAGCGCGTCTGTTTCCGGGAGTATCGGCGAGGACAGTTCAGTCGAGCCATCATCTTCACGCCCAAGAGGGAAGCGAAGGGACTCTGTAAGGTTTAGACAAGAGCGGGAGCTCTATACCAGACGGAAGCAACCCATTGATACGACGGCTTCGTCAGATGCCGGCGACGAGATTGGTGCTTACAAGCTTCAGAGGCAGGCACCTGGAGGCCTTCCGCCGCCCTTGACTGACGACTCTGACGACATCCTGCCAGCGGCCCGCACAGGAACTGACCTTGACATCTTGGTCCATTCGTTTATTCAATCCGATATCGCTGGGAACACGCATGAGGAAATTCAGCTGGCTGTTGCTGCTGCAGTTAACAGGAATGGCCAGAACTCGAATGGGTACTCTCCTAACGGTTCCAACATAAACATACCTACAATGGGGAAGGGTTACGCACGAGTTGGATACACCAGACAGTTCATCATTCTCTCGGAACGAACATGGAAAAACCTCTACCGGAATCCCATGTTGATGCTTACCCACTACGCCATCGCTATCCTGCTTGCGGTATTCGCCGGTTATCTGTTTTATGGACTGAGCATGGACATTGCCGGGTTCCAAAACCGGCTCGGCTTGTTCTTCTTCATCCTCGCCCTCTTTGGCTTCAGTACCCTGTCCAGCTTAGGACTTTTTTCTCAGGAGCGTCTCCTCTTCGTCCGCGAGCGCGCCAACGGCTACTACTCGCCCATCACCTATTTCGCTGCCAAGGTTCTCTTCGACATCATTCCACTGAGGGTTATTCCCCCACTTTTACTTGGGTCCATCATCTACCCCATGACCGGCCTCTACGCAGACCTTGGGAAGTTCTTCATCTTCCTGCTTGTCTTAGTTCTCTTCAATTTCGCGGCTGCGGCTGTCTGTCTCTTCATCGGAATCGTTTGCAAGGACAATGGCGTAGCCAGCCTCATCGGCAGCTTGGTCATGCTCTTCAGCTTGCTGTTCGCTGGTCTTCTGCTCAATCATAACGCCATCCCGGGCGCAGCACTGTGGCTGCAGTGGTTGTCTATCTTCCACTACGGCTTCGAGGCCCTTATTGTGAACGAGGCTACGCAGCTGATGCTGGTGGACAAGAAGCTTGGCATCGACATAACCGTCCCGGGCGCTGCTATCTTGAGCACATTCGGTTTCGACAACCAGGCCATGTGGTGGGATGTCATTAACTTGGGTATATTCGGCGTGGCTTTTACCATCCTCGCCTACATTGCCATGCATGTTCTGCTTGTTGAGAAGAGGTGAATGAAACCGGTTCAGGAAGCAGTCAAGACCCTGTTGGGTATCACGGATTTGAGGTCTATTTATGATGTATATAGCATGTACACTTTGGCTTTAGATCCCGCTAGTTCATTCGTTGTCAGGCCAGGCGTTGCTGGGTTTCTTGACTTGAGCGGAGACTGTGATTAGGGTATTCGGCGTTGCATCAGGTTCATCCAGCATTTTGACACATGTCGTTAGGCCAATAAATGCGAGCAACATAACTGGAAAGTGGGTTACAGTACAGTTGGGTTCATCTGTGGTATATCTAACATTGCCCGGTCTGGCCATATTGATTTTGTATAATACACGGCCCTCATACAACAGCTACTCACCTCTATTTAAATGCTTGGAACATGACATCACCCAAGGTTATAGCTTCCCGCCCGTCAATTCTTCGGCCACCAACTTCTGCCGGACTGTTGACTTGCCCAGATCGGACTTGGTGCCGAAAGTGAATGCCTGACCACCCGCTGTCATCTCGGCCTTGAGTTCGGCCACGGTGATGGGGTGGCCCTGAGTCTCCCAGATGTTGCTGCTTGAGGCAAAGACATGCGTATGGAAAACATTATCCTTGAAAACTGCACTAACACGTGCCTCGAGCTCCTTCTCGTCGACAATGAAGTTCCCCGCCGCCACATACAAGCGCGCGAGCGCGTCCCGCCGCTGCTCGGTCTTGAGCGCCATCTTGGCCCGGTGCCGCTCCGCCGCCGCTTCCGCCTTCGTGAATCGCTCCGGGTCGGGGATCACCTCGGTGGTGAGCGCCGTCGCCGCCCGCACTGTCGCCCGTGTGAGCAGTTCGTCGCTTCGCTCGGGCGCCAGCGCCGCGGCCCGGTGCGCAGTGCGCTTGGCTGTGTTTCGTTTCAATGCCCGCTCCTCGCGGTGCTGCTTACGCTCCCAAAGACCCTGCAGACCCGCTCGGAGAGCCTCCCGACGGGAGGCGGCCATGAGGCGGTGTCGGGCGTCGTTGATGGACTTGGGTTTGCGACGGGCTTTCTCG
>Ga0247763_1000850_pt1 | contig 18271 bp, 15 predicted proteins | sample UWRJL141409B4_FD_179926 | JGI IMG/M metagenome (GOLD analysis project Ga0247763, IMG submission 179926) | Plant litter microbial communities from Arlington Agricultural Research Station in Wisconsin, United States - UWRJ-L141-409B-4 | ecosystem: Environmental > Terrestrial > Plant litter >...
GGTTGGGCAGTGCTGCCGTGCAGGCCGTCAGGCAAGGAGCCGGCGATCCGCGGAGGCTTCAAGGCTGCGACGACCGAGAAGCGCGCCATCGTTGCCGCGTGGACTGGCCAGTCCGCGGCGAATGTGGGCATCGCGACCGGCGCGATGTCGGGGCTGGTGGTGCTCGATGTCGACCCGCGCAACGAAGGTGACGCCAGCTTGGCCGAGCTCGAGCGGATCCACGGCCCGTTGCCGATCACCGCAACTGTCGAGACCGGCGGTGGCGGACGTCACTTCTACTTTGCAGCGCCGGAAGGAGCAGTGCGCAGCGGCGTCCTTGCAGACGGACTCGACATCAAGGCGGACGGGGGGTACGTGATCGCGCCGCCCTCGGTGCACCCCGATGGCGGCGTGTATCGGTGGGCGAACGGTCCAACAGTTCCGCTCGCCCCGTGTCCCGAGTGGATTCTCCCTCAGGCAAAGAAAGGGCGGAGCACTTCGGAACGAACCCCGGAGCCGGGGCCAGACGCAGGGGCAACGGCCATTGGCCGCGCGTTTGCCGCAATGGGCATGCTCGGTCAGCCTCTCGACGGCGGCAAGCGCTCCGTCGTCTGCCCCTGGCAGGAAAAGCACACCACGGGAACGCTGCACGATTCATCCACGGTGATCTTTGCCGCTAGCGCACCCAATGGACCGGGGGGATTTCACTGCTCGCACTCTCACTGCGTGTCGCGTAGTGCTACCGAGGTTCTGCGCGAGCTCGAGCGCCGCGCGGTTGCGGGGTCGTCGGAACGGGCGTGGATGGCCGAGCTTCGTCGAACGCCGAAGGGTGAGCTGAAAGCCAGCTTCGGAAACCTCGTGCGGATCCTCACGCACGACCCGGAGTATGCCGGAAAACTGCGGCTCGATGAAATGCAAGGCGCGGTCCGGCTCGCACGTGTCGACGTGACGGACGCGGCAGTGAGCTCGATTCGCGTCGACATCGAGCAGCGGTACGCGATTCAACCCGGTGACGCGGAGACGGCGCGGGCCGTACAGCTCGTTGCTTCGAAGAATGCGTTTCACCCCGTTCGTGACTTCCTCAAGCGGTTGAAATGGGACGGCGTCCAACGCTTGAGCGATGTCGCGTCGAAGATTCTCAAGGCGCGCTCGGACTCCGAGGAAGAGGCGGCCCTTGCTGCGCTATTGGTGCGGCGCTGGTTCATTGGCTTGGTCGCCCGTCCCCTCGCTCCCGGCTGCAAGCTGGACACCGCGCTGATCTTGGAGGGCGCTCAAGGGATCGGAAAGAGCACCTTCTTTCGGGCGATCGCGGGCGAGTGGTTCTCCGACACGGAGATGGCGCTGGATAAGGACGCCATGATGCAGCTGCGGGGCGCCTGGATCTACGAGTGGGCCGAGCTGGACGTCATGGGTCGGCAGAGCGTGACTCGCGTCAAAGCGTTCTTGTCGAGCACCGAAGACAAGTTCCGCCCGCCATTTGGTCGGACGCCGGCGACCGTCCCCCGCGGCGGCGTCATCGTCGGGACGACGAACAATCAGGACTTCCTGCACGACCCCTCCGGTAGCCGCAGGTTTTGGGTGGTGTCGGTTGGCGTGATCAACGTTGGGCTACTGCGGGCGCAGCGCGAACAGCTACTCGCCGAAGCTGTCGCCGCGCATCTGGGAGGTGAGCGGTACTGGCTGGACGAAGGCGAGGAGAAGCGCCGCGAAGTGCTGGCGATTCGCTTTGCCGATTCGGACCCGTGGGAAGATCGAGTGTTGGAGTTCGCGGCAGCGCAGCAGCGCGTTCGCACACAGGACGTCATGCTGCAAGCGTTGAACGTGCCAATGGATCGCCTGACCAAGCAGCTCGAGATGCGGATTGGGTCGATCTTGCGCAGGGCTGGATTTCAGCGCGAGCAAGCGCGCGTGGACGGGAAGGTCACGCGGTTCTGGGTGAAGGCGCAGGATTCAAACGGTGGGTACGGTGGCGACGGAGGGGACAATGCCTGAGCGCAGCCGCCGCGCGCCTCTAACGCTTCTCCCGCAGCTGTACCCACCTTGCAAAGGTGGTGGGTACAGGTTGGTACACCATGAGTTCTGTACCGGCCCCGTACCAACCCGCTGGGGAGCGCCGAGCGGAACAAAGCGGAGTCGATTCTTAGGCTTGGAGCGGCGTACCCACCGTCCCAACCAATGTGGCGCCGCACCGGCACGGGGTCATGAGCGGAGGAGAAGCTGTGAGTGACGTTCGCGTGATCGTTGTCGAACGGGACGAGTTGGTGCGTCTGCTCGAGGACGCCGTCCGCTCGGCAATGGAGTCGTCTGCCTCGCGCGACGGGTGGGTGGACGCGCGCACATCGCCGCTCCCGCGGCGCGCTTTCCTGAAGCTCGCGCGCGAGGGCGCCTTCCCAGCCTCGCTGGTCGGAAACAAGTTCATGGCTCGCAGGCGCGACGTGGAGGCCTACCTCGAGCGCCAGCGCGTTCGCCCTGCGGCGGCGGCTCAGGAACGGGCCGAGCTGCCCTCAAGCCCGAGGCTGCCTGCTGCAGCGGTCGCATCGAACGACGACCCGGTCGCCCAGGCTTTGGCCGCTGGTCGCTTAAGAATCGTAAAAGGAAGCAAATGAGCCAGCGGGTGATTCATCGCCAGGTGTTCCATCAGTCTGGGCTTGTGTAACCTCCGCAGACCCCCATGCCCCGCACCGCCACCGGAACCGTCCAATACCGCCCAGGCCGCAGCAACGACCAGCCCGGCAAATGGTTCGGGCGCATCACCTGCATCGACAACAGCCGCCCCTGGGTCGAGCTCGGGCCATGGCCCAACATCCCCCAGGGGCGCACGCGAGCGAAGGAGACCGCCCGCGTGTACACGGAACGGTTCCGAACGCAGGGCATCGTCGGAGCGCCACGGCGGGGCCCGAAGGCTGTCGCACTTCGAGAGGAGCGCATCAGCGAGGCAAGCCAGTGGTGGGCCTCGTACTCGAAGCACCGCGCCAGCCTGAGCCTCATCTCGATCGACGGGGCGTACCGCACGCACATCGCCCCGGTGATCGACAAGCCCTGGCCAGAGGTCACCGCCGCCGACTGCGAACGCCTACGCGACGCGCTCGACACCAAAGCCCGCGAGGGCGACATCGCCGCGAAGACCGCCTTCAACGTCTGGAGCGTCTGGACCACGGCCGCCAAGGCCGCCGCCGGCCAGTGGAAGAAGGACAAGTCGCGCAAGCTCCGCGCCCGCGAAGACAACCCGTGCGCGGGCATCGCCGCCCCCGACCGCGACGGCGACAAGGAGCTGCAGTGGCTCTACCCGAACGAGCTCATCCAGCTCGTCTCGTGCGAGGACGTCCCCCTCGAGTTCCGGCGCCTCTACACGCTCGTGACATACCTGTTCCTGCGCGGCGGCGAGCTCAAGGCCCTCACCTGGCCCGACGTGGACATCGAACGCGGCATCATCTCCGTGCGTCGCTCCTACGACCGCAACACCGGGCGCAACAAGCAGACGAAGACCGGCAACAAAGGCATGCGCCGCTTCGCCGTTGAGCCCGAGCTGCTCCCGCTACTCCGCGCCATGCACGCCAACGCGAACGGAGAGGGCCCCGTCGTCGACATGCGCCAGCAAAAATGGTGGGCCGCCGACCTCCGCAAACACCTGGAGGCCGCCGGCATCAAACGCGAAGCCCTCTACTCCACGGACGACACCCGCAAGCGCCTACGCTTCCACGACCTGCGCGGGACAGGCCTCACGTGGATGGCCATCCGAGGCGACGACCCCCTGAAAATCCAACAGCGCGCCGGCCACCGCACGTTCGAGATGACCCAGAAGTACATCCGCACCGCCGAAGCAGTCGGAGCGGTCATCGGAGCGACGTTCCCGCCGCTCCCGGAGAGCCTCGCCGCCGGACGATATCGTCAAGAATATCGTCCGAGCGACGTGCAACTTATCAAAACTATTGTGGAGGCGCCGGGAATCGAACCCGGCGCCCTCGCCGTCGGAGACCGTTCCAGCGCGCTGCTCGACGACCCGAGCGCGACGTCGCCCGCACGACACGGCTCGGGAGCCTCGCACGAAGATCGTCGAGGCGTTCGATGCACGCCTCCGCTCAGAGCTCGTCCGCGAGCCAGTCGAACAGGCGCTCGGCGGCGTGCGCGGTGCCGCCGTTCTGGCAGTGCAGCTGAGCCGTGCTCGTGGCATCGAACAGCATCAGGTCTTTCGGGCAGCGCAGCGCGTCGAACAGCTGCTGCGCTTGCCCGCCCGAGAACACCTCCGAGGTGCCGTCCATGATCAGCGTGTGGCAGCGGATGCGCTCGGCGAAGGGTCTGTTGTCGTAGCGATCGATCTCGCGAAACAGCTCGTGCGGAGTGCTCACGCCGTGCTTGCGGCTCGCGTCGCGCAGCCACCAGCCGGCGGTCGGCCACAGCTTGCCGAGCGCGTTCATGGCGCTGTCGAAGCCCGCGGGTGAGCTTCGATACAGGCTCATCATGCCGGGCAGCGACTCGAAGTGCTCTCGGGTCGAGGCGCCCCAGTCGAGCACGCCGGGGTTCGCGATGCAGAGCTTGATGCGCTGCTCGATCGCGACCGCGCGCGGCGCCAGGAACCCGCCGAAGCTCAGCCCCATCAGCGCGAGGCGCGCGGGGTCTACTCCCTGGATACCGAGCGCGAAGTCCACGACCGGTCGGATCACCGCCTCCCAGTCGGGCCGGAACGGCAGCCCGCCGAGGCGCAGCGGCAGGCCTTGCCCCGGCGCATGAAAGATGAGCGCGTGGATGCCGCGCCGGCGCGCGTTCTCGTACACCCACTGCGTGTCTTCCGGCCAGGCATCGCGGCCCTGGTGCATGATGAGCAGCGGGGCCGTGGCGGGCGCCGCCGGCGAACGGATGAGATAACCGGGCAGCGTGGTGCCCTCGTACGGGATCTCGACCGGTGTGGCCGGGTAGCCCGAGAGCTCGAACGCCAGGTCCTGACAGCGCCGGCTCCGCCTGCAGATGTCTTCGATGCGCGGGTCGGGCAGCGAATGGTGAATGAGCGAGGCGCGGTAGTAGTTGGCGGCGCGCAGGTAGGCGCTGCCGGCGCTCTGCCGGTGGCCCCGCTCGAGGCTCGCGTCGGCCTGGGCGTGCAGCCGCTGCGCCGTGCCGAGCCACGCCTCGAGCCAGCTCAGCTCGTTGCCGGGCTCGATGCGCGAGGCGATGTCGAGGCACTCGCCCAGGTCAGCCGCGCCGTGCAGCATCTGGCACAGGTGGGCGCGGAACTGGTCGTTCATCACCGGGTCGGCGACGAACTCGCGCTGCGTCCAGTCGTTCGCCTCGGGTGAGAGACGCGGCAGCGCGCGCTGGGCCACCGCGGGCACCACCTCGCCGGCGATGACTCCGGCGGAGAGCAGACCGAGGCCGCGGAACAAGGTGCGCCGGTCGATGCCGGCGAGGGGGCGGGCGGTTCGAGAGCTCATGGTCTCGTCTCCAAGGGGCGGGCTCAGAACGCCTCGCCCACGTTCAGGTAGAAGGCCACCGGGTCGCCGAAAGCGATGTCGAGCCGGAAGTTCACGGGCACGTCGTCGATCGGCGCGAAGCGAAGCCCGGCGCCGCCCCCGACGTGAGGATGATCGAACAGGTTCCCGTCGACGTCGTGCGCGACGCCGCCGAGCGACGCGAACACCACGCCGCCGAAGCGCCAGAAGAGCGGCGCACGATACTCGGCCTGGACCGCATACAGCTGCCGCTCGCGGTAGCGACCTTCGTAGTAGCCGCGCATGATCTCGGCGCCGCCGAGGCGGCCCAGGTCGTAGAAGGGCGGGGCGCCGTCGCGCAGCTCGAGCACGCCCTGCAGCGCCAGGATGTGTCGCGAGCGCCAGGGCAGCGTGATGTAGCGCCGGGCGTCGAGCCGCAGCGAGTCGAACTCGTAGTCGGAGCCGAGCGCGGGCAGCGCGCGCCGCACGTTCAGGCGCACGATGCCGCCCGAGGTCGGGTAGAGCGTGCTCGAGCGCGTGTCCCAGAACGCGCTCACGCCGAGCTGCAGCGTCGTCCCGCCGTCGGTGCCTTCGATCGGCGTTCCTTCGCTCAGGGCGCTGTCGAGCAGGCCGCCCTCTTCCTTCTCGGCCACGGACACGTTCTGCACCCGCACGCTGGGCCCGACGTAGAGACCCTCCACGATCTGCCAGCGCGGGCTCAGCTCGAGCTCGTAGATGTTGGCCCGGTAGGGCTCTGACAGAGCCTTCGGCGTGTCGGCGCCGACGCCATAGAAGGTATCGGGAAAGCGCGCGGCGCTGAGCGTGCCGCCGAGGTGCATCCGATCGTCGAGCAGGAACAGGTCAGGCGAGAACAGCGCCGTGAACTGGCCGCGCACGCTGGCTGCCCCGGCGAACGACAGCTGCGACTCGCGCAGCCCCGAGCCGCGCGGCGGCTGATGGCTCAAGATCGCGGCGCCGCCCAGCAGGAAGCTGGTCTCCGGCTGGTACGCGGGGAGCACGAAGGGGATGAAGCTCCAGCCGCCTTCGGGATCGGTGGCGCCTCCACAATCCTGCGCGTCGGGCTCGGAGGCATCAGCGGCATCGGCGGCATCGGCGGCATCGGCGGTGCACTTCACGCCCGTCGCCAGCGGCTCCACGACGGCCTTGCCCGTCTGAATGTCGCTCAGCGATTCGCTCGGTGCCGACGGCGGCTCGTCCGCTGCTGGCTCGGCACCGAGCGCCGGCACGGACCAGCCCGCCACGGCGAGAGCAACGCCGGCGAGGCATGCCCGGGTGAGGCCAGCGCGGGTGCGACCTGCCCCGATGCCCGGGAAAACGTCGACCACGGGGCGAAGCCTGGAGAATCTGCGCAGAACGCTGCTCGACGGGGGAGAATCCATGTTACAATCCATTGATTCAATCAACTGATTAAAACATGGGATAGACCCCTCTCGTTGTCCAGCCCTGGTTTGATAAAATAGCTATTCCGAATGGTTAGAGACGCGCACCAAACCGATCACTCGGTCGGCAATCCACCGGGTGGCGAGCCGACTGCCCCCGCGGAACGGATCCTGGCGGCGGCGCTCGCCTGCATGGAGCGTGACGGGATCGAGTCCACGGGCATCCGCAGCATCGCGCGCGAGGCCGGCGTCAACAGCGCCGCCATCAACTACTACTTCCGCAGCAAGGACAACCTCATCCGCCTCGCGCTCGAGCGCTCGCTCGAGAACGCCTTCGGCGGAACCCTCGGCGAGCTCGATCGATTCATCGCCGAAGGGGTGCCCGTGCGCGCGGCCTTCGCGCGCGTGATGGACGACTACATCCGCAACGTGCGCGGCTTCCCGCGCCTCGCCTACGCCCACCTGCGCGAAGCGCTCGTCAACCAGCGCTACGACGGTGACGCCGTCAAGAGCCTGAACGCCTTCCTCGACGGGCTGCTCCAGCGCCTCGCGCCAGGCGCTTCAGCCGAGCGAGCGCAGGAGCTGCGGCTGTTGCTGGTGCAGGCCTGGGGGAACTTGTTTCTCATGGCGGTGCTGCCGCAGCTGTTCGAGCCGTTCCTGAAGCTCGACTTCTCGGATGATGAACAGCGGGCGCGCTATGCGAGCCGGCTGTTGGCGCCGATCGAGGCGTGGTTCGCCGAGGGCGCTGCGGGCGAGTAGGGTTCGCAGGGAGAGTAGGGATCGGGGGAGAGGGCTCGCGGGAGAGTCGCGAGCAGGTGTCGTCGGCTTCAGCGCGCTCGAGAGGGATCGGGGCGCCCGGCGTCCGCTGTCGCGTCATGCCGGCGGGACGTTTCGCTCGAGCTGGGCGATCTCACTTGACCGGATCCACCGAGCTCGGCGGCTCGAGACGGCTTGCTCCGTCGAAAGCGGGCCCGTCGCGACGCGAAAAGCCCTCTAGGAGCAACGAATGGCGCGGCGACGAGTTTGATCTCGTTCGCGCTGATGCGGATGCGTCTCGGGGGCAGCCAGGGGTGTCGAGATCGCCATGATACCGTCGACGACATGGGGACACATGATGGTGCGCTGGCGCTCTCGACGAATGACGCTGGCGATTGGAAGCAGGCGCATGCGGCGCTGACTCGGCTGGCGCGCGAGCGAGCGGCGCTCGACGCCGAAGAAGGGCGCTGGCTGCTTCGAGCGGTGCGCTCGTCGGCGCACGTGCACCTCGGCTTCGCCAGCTTCGCACAATACATCGAAAGGATGTTTGGATACCGCCCGCGCACGACGCAGGAGAAACTGCGCGTGGCCGAGGCGCTCGAAGCGCTGCCGCGTCTCGGGCTGGCACTCGAGACGGGCGCCCTGAGCTGGTGCGGCGCGCGTGAACTCACGCGGGTGGCCGTCGCGGAGACCGAGGTCGCCTGGCTCGAGGTCGCTCGAGGCAAGACCCTGCGCGACCTCGAGGTGCTCGTGGCGAACAAAGCCCCCGGAGACGAACCGGATGCGCCAGCGATCGAGCTGCCCCGCCAGCGTGTGCTGCGCTTCGAGGTGGCGCCCGACACGTTCGCGACGTTTCGAGAGGCGATGCAACGACTGCGGCGCTCGGCGGGCAGTAACCTGGATGACGACGCCATCTTGCTGGCGATGGCCCGGCACGTGCTCGGCGGGCCCCGCGATGAGGGGCGCAGCAGCTACCAGATCTCGCTCACCGTCTGCGGCGCTTGCGGCGCCGGCGCGCAGTCGGCAGGAGGCGAGCGCGTGCCGGTCGACACTGCGGTGGTCGACATGGCCGAGTGCGACGGCCAGCACCTGGGCGAGCTGCTGGGCCCAGTGTCTAGGCTTCGGGCGGCCAACGAGAACGCGAGCCACGACGCCCCTACCGAGCCGAACGGCGATGAGACCAGCGCGACCCCCGAGAGATCAGACCACGTCCACGTGGGCGCCGAGGCGCTGCGTCCAAGCGCCGCGGGCGTGCCCGACGCGACCCCACTCCAGCGAACCGGAGCCGACGAGCGCCCGAGCCGCGCCAGGCAAAGCATCCCCCCGGCACTTCGTCGCGCGGTGCTCACTCGCGATCGCCACCGTTGCACGGTGCCGGGGTGTAGCCATGCGACCTTCGTCGATGTGCACCACATTCAGCCGTGCTCCGAAGGCGGTCGCAACGAGGCGTCGAACCTCACGATCTTGTGCTCGGCCCACCATCGAGCCGCCCATCGCGGCCAGCTGGTGATCGAGCGCGAGCACGCCGGATCGCTTCGCTTCCGGCACGCCGACGGCGCTACCTACGGCGACCCGATCACGCCTCGGCTCGTCGATGCGCACGCCAAGGTCTTCTCCGCCCTGCGCCATCTCGGCTTTCGCGAAACCGAGGTGAAGCGCGTGCTCTCCGAGCTGCGTGCCGACGCCGAGCTCGGCGGTGCCAGCGTCGAGCGCTTTGCTCCGAGAAGCGCTCTGCAGGATCCGAGCGACACCCCGGTGAAGGGGTGAACGGGACGGCCATCGAGTTTAAGACGCTCGTGTCCCGAGCCTTGGCGCGCGGCAAGCCTCTCTTTCATTCGATACTGCAGAGTCGCGTCCAACAGGGCAACGCAGGCAGCGCGACCTCGCCCTCCCGATCCTGATCGACGCCGATGGGACGCATGCTCCTCGTCGGCGCCGGACGAGAAGTGGTCCGCCGAGGGGCGGCCGAGCTCTCGAGCTTCGAGCCCGTACCCGCTGCTCGGCATCATCGAGGGGCGCCGCGCGCTCGGACGGTCCGCGCGCCATCGCCCTCGTGGCGCGCGTGGAGACCGCCCATAACGACAGCCTCACGCGCTGCGCTGGCCTCGGGCGCAGCGTGCGCTTCGGGCACTCGCACGAGTCGGCCGCGGCGGCGCTTTCACGGCCGCTGGGCACCAGGCTGACCCGGCTCGGTCGTCGCCAGCGGCGACGCCACCTCACCAGCTGCCGTCGTTCATCCTCCGACGGCGATCGACCTCGGCGGCGCTGGGTTGCGGCTGCTGGAAGTTCGCGCTGGGCATCACCCTGTCGGTGGCGGTGGGGGAGCCCTGGTTCGTGACTTACTGGTTGCTCCCGGTCGCACTCGGGCAGCCGCTGCTACGCTTCGTCCTGCTCGCCGAGCACACGGGCTGCAGCGAGGACGACAACGCCTTCACCAACACGGTGCGCTTCCTGATGTGGGAGATGCCGTATCACGCGGAGCACCACTGTTACCCGGCGCTGCCTTTCTTCGCGCTGGCGCGGGCACACGCCGTGCTCGGACCCGCGTTCGCGCACGTCGCGCGCCACGGCTATGTCGGGGTGCATGTCGACTTCTGCGCAGCATCGGCGTCTCCCGGGTCGCCCAGGGCCTCGCCCGCCGCGACCCCGCGGGCAGCGCGCACGCTGCCCTTCCCGCCCTCGCGACCGCGACGGCGAGCACGACCACCCTCGCGACCGCAACCCCGCCTGCGCCGAGCTCGCCCGAACCCGCCGACACCGAGCCAGGAGCAACCCGGTGACCCCTCTCTCCAGCATCGCCGAACACAAAGGCATTCGCTACTTCCTGATCTCCTTCAGCGACCTGCGCGGCGTGCAGCGGGCGAAGCTCGTGCCGGCGGCGAGCATCGACAAGATCGCGGCCGAGGGCGCGGGCTTTGCGGGTTTCGCCACCTGGCTCGACATGACGCCCGCCGACCCGGACATGTTCGCGATCGCCGACCCGAAGAGCCTGATCCGATCCACGAAGCCATGCGAGAGGCCGACGTGGAGACGCTCCTGCAGCGAAGCCGGGAGCTTCACCCCCGCCACACCTTCCCTGCCGAGGCAGTACACGATTTCGTCGGGGCAGGCCACGAAGGCCGGGCTGGAGTTCCAGCGGAGGCGATGCGACGCCTCGAGCCACGAGCCTCGTTACGGCATGACCTGCGTCAGCGCGCCGAGGTAGTCGCGCTTGCCGACGGGCACGCCGTTGTGGCGCAGGATCGCGTAGGTGTGGGTGAGGTGGAAATAGAAGTTGGGGAGGGCGTGTTCCCGGAAGTAGTCGGCGCCGCTCATCACTTTCCCTTCCCAGCGCGGTTGGCTCACGACGCGAGTCGCGCTCTGGTCGAAGTCGCTGGCGGAGAGGCTGTCGAGGTATGCCGCGACCGAACGAATGCGCGCTTGCAGCTCGGCCAGCGTCGTCTCGGTATCCGGGTGCGGCGCCGCTTCCTTGCCCGTGAGCCGCGACGCGGCGAGCTTTGCCGTGTCACACGCCGCTTGCACCTGGCGCGCGAGCGTGAACTGATCGGGAGCCAGGCGGAGACCGACGAACACGTTGGGGTCGAACGACCGCTGGGTCGCGAAGGCTGCCGCCGCGTCGAGCCACTTGTCGAGTTGGCCGAGCGACTTTTGGAACTGGCGAAATAGCTCGTAGTACATGCCCGACGGCTTACGCCGCTTTGGCGACGGCGGCTACCGCCGCGGCGATGGAGCGTCGTATTGGCCTCCGGCGCGACGCTTTGTCGCCGCATGGCCCCCCTCGCGCCACGAGAGCTGGACGAGCCGGGAGGCCCCAACCCCAGCCCTTCGTGGGCCGCTGAGGCTCAGCGCGGGTCGACCACCGGGCGCCGGTACGGGGGGCTCGTCGAGGTTCGAGGGGGCATGCCGAAAGGCAGAAGGGTCAGGAACTCGATCGCCATCTCCTAGGGGGTGAGCTCCCGGCTCTCGTCGCAGCCGAGGGGAAGGGTGACTCTTCGCCCTCGGAGACGTGGATGCCGGTGTGCACGAAGCGTCCGCATTGCTCGTCGGGGACGGCGACCTTCTCGATCGCAGGTTGAGCGAGAAATAGGGGACGGAGTTCCCGGCGCTGATCCGGCTCTGCGTGCAGTTCAGAGCCAGTCTTCGAGCTGGAGGCCCGCGACCTGGCCGAAGTGGCGGTTGTTGTTCGTTACCAGCGTCACCCCCAGCGCGAGGGCGTGCGCAGCGATCTGCGTATCGAGCTCACCGATTGGCGTGCCGTTGCGCTCGAGAGCGGCGCACAGCTCGCCGTAACGGGACGCCTCAGCGTCGCCGAAGGGCGCGACCACGAAGGGGGCGAGGAATCGGTCGATCAGTTGTCAATTCTGCGAAGGAGAGGCGCTGAGCGATCGGCACGCCGGAACGAGCGCCGCCCTCCCGCGGCGCCCGAGCTCTCAGCGCGTGCTCAGGAGGCAGCCGAGCGCCTTGGCTTCCGTCCGCCGAGGCTGGGCGCCCTGCAAGAGGTCGTCGAGCGCTTCGCTCAAGTAGGCCGTGGCGTCGGCGCTGAGATACGACTTGTCGGAGTCGATCCCGCCGCGGAAGCGCACGCTGCCCGTTGCGTCGAGCACCACCGAATACGTCGCGTATTCGGCGGCGAGTGCGTCGGCGAGCACGGCGTCTGCATCGATCACGATCGGGAGGGCGAGGTCGCGTTCCCGCGAGAGCAGCGCGTCGCGCGCGAGGGATGCATCGAGCTCGGAGTCGACGAGGAGGAAGCGGACGCCCCGGGGACCATAGGCGCGCGCCAGCTCGGCGAGGCGAGCTTCGTGAGCGCTGAAGCAGGGGCAATCGGCGGAGAAAAACACGAGCACCGTCCAGGGCGCCTGGGAAAGATTGGCGGGGAACGCCTCGACGCCGCCATGCGTGCTCGGGAGGGCCACCGAAGGGACGTGCGGCGCCGTGGTGGGCGCGCAGCCCGCGAGCAGAACCAGCAGGGTGAGCGCGAGCGATCGCATCATGGCCAAGGCTCTCATAACCAAGCGTAGATGAACACGAAGGAGAGCCCGGTGAGGGCGGTCTGGTTTGCGCCCAGCGAGGATATGGGTGGGGTCACGAACGCCGTTGCCTGCAGGCGGGCGTGATCGGATAGCGGCAGCACCGCCGACGCCGTCGCCGTCATGAGCCGCCGGGATGAGTCGGGTTGATCGGCGCCGTCGATGCTGGCGTCTCCCTCGATGGCGTAGGAGGCGGTCGCCGCGAGCGCGACCTCGCTCGCGAACGTGTAGGCGCCAGCGGCGACGAACGTCCACTCCGTCCCGAGCTCCTGCTCGACGCCGTCGGCGTCGCGCGGCCAGCGCTTGGCGACGATCCCTGCCGCGCTGACCGTCCACGCCCCGAACATCTGCTCGAGCGCGACGCCGCCGTTGGTTTGAACCGCCCCGGTGCCGGTCGCGTCGGTGGCGAGGACGTTGTCTGCAGACTCGACCGGGACGCCCGTCGGCAAGGTGAGCCCGACGAGCAGCGCCACACCCGGCCAGGCCCCGAGGCGCCGCGCCTGAATGATATCGTAGCGCAGGCTGAGGTTCACGTCGCCGAGGCCGCCTCCGAACTCGGAGTGACCCGTCACCGAGCGCTGCGTCTGGACGAACGGCACCAGCACCGCGACCTGCCCCTGCCGGTGGAAGCGGAGCGCCGCGAGCACGTCTTGCTGGAAGCCGAACTCCGAGCTGCCCGGCTCCGAGCCGTGGTAGTGCCCGAGGTGGTCGTAGGAGCCCATGAGGCTCGAGGCGCGCAGCTGCAGACCGACGAGGGCGTCTTCATGCAGGCCCAGGCGCCCCGGCGTGATGGCGGTCGAGCCCGCGCAGCAGGCTTGCGCCAGCGCGTCCGTCGCGACGGTGAGCGACAGGGCCGCGAGCAGCAGGGCCGCGAGCGGCAGGGCCACGAGCGGCAGGGCCGAGGGCTGCCCCAGGCTAGCGAATCTGGAAGCGCGGCGCCGCATCGTCTTCGATGGTTCCGTCGATGGAGATGCGCAGCTCCCATAGCCCGGGCATGAACAGGTAGACGTCTTCGGCTCGATAGTGCCCGTCGCCGGCCTCGGTGACGGTCGGGCGAACCGACGTTCCGTGTCCCATCGCGGGCATCCAGGGAGTGAGCGTCAGCGTCAGACCGGCGAGGGCGGTGTCATCTCCCGTTTGAATGACCTCGAGGTCGAATCCGTTGGCGCCGCGCGCCGGGGCCTTGCCATCGAGGGTTCGCGCGTTGACCTGCAAGAGCCCGCTCATGCTCGTCGCGATCGCCAGGGCCTCCTCACCCGAGTCTTCCGGCAGGGCTTCGGAGGCGCAGCCCACCGACGACAGAAACGCAGCAACATACGCGATGTGTACCCACTTGGATCTCCCCAGCACCACGGAAGGAGTCTACGCCGCCGCCCGGGGGCGTCACTGCGGTGAATCATCGCAGCGGGGGAGGGGGCCAGACTGCCCGCCGCGGGAGGGCTACATGTGGGCGAAGGGGGCCGGATCGGCGATTTTGCCGGTCCGGCTGCGAATCCCCCCGAGGCTCGTGCGTTTTCCGCCCTTCATTGACAGACGAACGTGTTCGCGTTCCAGGTCGCCCTCTTGAACGAGCGGTTCGTGCCGGCGCACGAGCAACAGCGCCCGACGAGGCTGGCATTGCTGACTGCCGCGCAGGCCGCCACGCAAGACCCGCTGCTGGTCGTGACCTGCTCGTTCAGGCCGTAGGTGGGGTCGATCGCCACCAGGTTGCCGCTGACCTTCTGCGAGATGTACGGATTCGTGTCGGCGGCGGTGAGGGACTCTTTGCCGCCGGCAAACAGCAGCTGCATGAACGACTCTGCGGGCACCTTCAACGCCTGGCCGTTGGGGCGCGTGATGTTGTACCAGAAGTAGCTCCCGCACGGGCCGTCGTTGGTGGTGCGATAGTAGCCGAGCACGTGGGGCTCGCCGCCGGCGAGTGCGGTGAGCTTGAACTGGCGGTTCTGCGCCCAGGACGCACCACCTTGATAGAACCGCGCATCGCTGGTCAGGCTGGCGTTGGGGATCTCGATGGCCTTTCCGTACTGGGAGAACATCATGATGTAGCCATCGCCGGTCGGCCTGAACGTGAAGCGCTGGCTCGCAGCCCCGTTGCAGACGCGCTGCCAGAGGCCGCTCGTGCTGCTGCTCGGCGTCTCCAGGTCGATGCACTTGCCACTGCGGCGATTGATCACCTCGTAGCCGCTACCGGAGCGGCTGAGATACCAGTGGTAGCGATCGTCCCAGGCCTCGTACGTGCGCTGCTCCATGACGGCGTAGTCTTCGATCATGCCGCCGTCGACCGCCATGTATTGGCCCGAGTGCCGAACGGCAAAGCTATACACGCCTTCCGGCACGTCGTTGACGGCGACGTGGCTCGCTGAGCCATACGCCTCCAGCGTCCAGCGCTCGTTCGTCTGGCCCGTCACGAAGGCGTCTTGCGTTACGCCGGCAACCGCGGTCGAGCTCGTGGGCGTGTTGGCTCGCAGCGCTTTCCCATACTTCGTGAAAATGGCGTGGCCGCTGCCGGTGTCTCCGAACGTGAACGCCTGCGTGGTGCCGGTGGTGCAGGCGCGCTGCACGAGCTGGACGAGGCCGGAGGTGTCCGACGCGAGATCCAGGCACTTCCCGGTCGCGACGTTCTTCAAGCGATGCACGGCGCCGTCGACCGAGAGCGTCCACTGCTGCGACGTGGTCGCGGTGATGCTGGTCGCCTGTTGCACCACGTCAACGGCGTCCACCGTCAAGTATCGCGAGCTGGACGCGGAGCGGATGCGATAGATGCCCTTGCTGACCTTCGACTTGGCCGCGATGAGGTCCTTCAAGAACGTTTGCTGGCGCCCATACCAGCTGACCAGCTTCGAGCGCAGAGTGGACGGCGAGTGGTTGGGTACGACCGACGACGAGTCGCTCTGCATGGCCAGCATCGCGCGGATGTTCTCGCACCCGCCCGGCTCTTCGTTGCGCCACCCCTCGCAGCGGATCTCGCCGCTCGGCGAGAGCTGCAGGCGGCCGTTGACCACCTCGAAATCCGCCAGCGCATCCCAGCGTTTGAGCTCATTGGCGGTGGCGACTGCCAGGGCCGCGGCGATAGAGTCCGAGTCGTCACCGCCGCACGAGGCGAGGGCCTGATCCATGCTCGCGAGATCGACGTCCTCCGACACGGCCTCGTCGGTGGCGAGGTCGCCGGCGCCACAACCGACGGCGAGCACGAGGCTCACGAGCGAGACACCTCGACAGCCGAAGCCCAGTTCCTTGATTTGCACGACTGACAGTTCTTCCTGCGATGCTGCTTGCGAGCCGCGATGAGTCGCGGCAACCCTCTGCAGCGCTGGCGCCGTCGCTGAGAGCAATCGTCGTGCCCTCGGTCAGGCCGCGTCAGCCGGCGTTTGGACGTGTGAGTCTGGGACACCGGGCGCGCGCCCTCGGCCAACGCGAGCGCGCGTCTGATGCGCGCGCAAACGCTGGTGATTCGGGCATTGGGCGGCAGGCGGCCGCGCCGAGGGGGGGCAGCCGCCACGAGCGGCCTTCGAGCAGGCCGTCGGCCCCTGCGACACGCGCTCCGGCACGAACTGAGCACCGGCGTGCGCAGCTCGAATTGGCCTGCGCAGCCTGGCCTTCGTTTCGAAGAGATGCGGCCAGCATGGCTCCGGGGGGCGACCGAGCACTGCGTCCATGGGGCGGTATGTAGCCTCCGGGGAGCGATGTTCGAGCTGGCTCGCCTTGGATGTCCGTCGTGGTGGGTCTGGAGCCGTCTCTGCAGCGGCGAGCCGCGACACGCAACCTATCAGGATCGCAGCCAGCCCTTGGCTCGGGCCAAGGTTGCCGCCTCCGTCCGGCTGCTGGCCCCCAGTTTTTGCATGAGGCCGTTCACGTGCGACTTCACCGTGGCCTGGGCCACGCCGAGGCGGTCGGCGATCTCCTTGTTCGCCAGGCCCTGGACCAGCAATCGGAGCACGTCGGTCTCGCGCGGCGTCGGCGCCTCGCTGCTCAGGCGGTCTGCCAGCTTGGCCGAGATCGCCGGGGGCAGCACCTTCGCGCCACGATGCACCCGGCGCACCGCATCCAGCAGCTCGAGCCGCGGCACATCCTTCAGCAAGTAGCCGCAGACACCCAGCTGCACCGCCTGGTAGATGTCCTCCTGCAGGTCGTACGTGGTGAGCACGATCACGCGGGCCTGGTTGCACTCGGCACGAATGGCCTGCAGCACCTTCAGGCCGCTCATGCCGCCCAGCTCCAGATCGAGAAGCGTCACGTGGGGCCGCAACTGGCGCCAGGCTTCGAGCGCATCGGGTCCGTTCGCCGCTTCGCCGACGACGCGCAGATCCGGCTGCTGCTGGATCATCGCGGCGATGCCCTCGCGCACGACCGGATGATCGTCCACGACGAGCACATCGATGGCGTCAGCAGGCTTCTTCACGATGAATCTTCCGTGCGGAAGCGCAGCTCGAGGCTCAACCGCGTGCCGCCGCCCGGCTGCGCTTCGTGCCGAAAAACGCCGCCAGCCTCGCCCGCGCGTTCTCGCATCGAGAGGAGTCCGAGACCCTCCCGCACCGGGTCGGGCTCGAACCCGCGGCCATCATCCCTGGCGCACATCTTCAGGCGATCCGCATTCCACTCGAGCTCGACGACGAAGTGCTTCGCGCCAGAGTGCTTGACCGCGTTGGCCAGGGCCTCCTGGACGAACTTGTAAGCGCACCAGTCGGCCTTGGGCGACAGCGCGACGGGGGTGCCGCCTTCGTGCACGTTTGAATCGAGCCCGGTGCCGTGTGTCATGGCGGAGACCATCCGTTCGATCCGCTGACGCAACGTCCCGGCGTTGGTCTCCCGCCGCAGCGCATGCACGCTGGTGCGCGCCTCGGCCAGGCTGAACCGTGCGAGGCGCTTGGCGCGCTCAAAATAGGCTGTCGCTTCGCCCCACTGCTTCAGCTCGATCGCCCCTTCCGCCGCGCCGAGCTGGGCGATCACGCCCGCAAAGCCCTGCGCCAGGGTGTCGTGCAAGTCCCGGGCGAGACGGTTGCGCTCGCTGAGAACCGCTGTTTGTGTTGCCGCCGACTGCGCTTCCTGGGCCAGCCGGCAAAACTGCAGAGCCAGGGTCATCTGATCGCCCAGCACGCGGAGCAATGCCAGCTTGTCCGATGACAGCTCGACCGGGGCGTCGAATACGATCCCCATGCAACCCAGCACCTTGGTGCCCACCCGCAGCGGCACCCACGTGACGTTGCTCGTGCCCTCTGCGCGACGATACGCCCCGGTCCCCGAAGGCCCGGCGGGAACTGCGGGAGCTCGCCCGGTGATCACAGGATCGTGCTCCAACGCTGCCTCGGCGGCGAGCAGGTCGAGCGGAGCCGGCAGCCGCGTCAAGCCGAGCTCCGCCATCGCTTCGGGCTCGAGGACACCATCCCTGCCAATGGCGATCCGATGCGGTGTCTCCATTCCCTCGAACAGCTCCACCGCCCCGCCGTCGGCACCCACCGCGGCGATGCTCTCGCGCAGCATGTCTGCCAGAAAGACGTCCAGCTCGCTGAGGGAGGCCAGGCCGGCGATCGCGTGACGCATCGCTCGATTGGCGCGGGTCAGATCAGCCGCGCGCGCCTCGCGCTCGGCCAGCAGGGCGCGCGCGCCCTCGTTCCGGTTGATCGCCGCGGCCGCACCGTCCGCCGCGGTACGCAGCAGAGTGCGATAGCTCTGCTTCCAGTCCCGACGC
>Ga0247763_1000853_pt1 | contig 18244 bp, 13 predicted proteins | sample UWRJL141409B4_FD_179926 | JGI IMG/M metagenome (GOLD analysis project Ga0247763, IMG submission 179926) | Plant litter microbial communities from Arlington Agricultural Research Station in Wisconsin, United States - UWRJ-L141-409B-4 | ecosystem: Environmental > Terrestrial > Plant litter >...
GGGGGGGCGGGGGGGGTGTCCCTTCGGGCGACGGGCTACGGGATATATATAAAGCCATATTCAAGCTATAAAGCCGCTTATTAATATGCGGAATAACCCTAGAATCCATATATTGGCTTATCTAGCCGTCTGGTAATTTAAATTACTACGTTGGTTTATAATTTGGGAAAAGATTTAAACTGCAATTACTGCAATTCCAATTTAAATCTAAAAGGGGTAGATTTACAAGGCAGTTAATTCCGTAGGTCTAATTAGTTGGGTTTAGTCTCTACTTATTAACGCGCGTATTAGGAAGAAAAAAAACGCGCTGTAAATTTTTTATTAATCCTTTGGTTTTAATTTCTTCTATTCCGCCGCAGTTTTACCGTCGGATATCCGCTACAAAGAGTACGGCAATCTGGCTTCGACAGAAACACCGCCGCTAAGTTCGTCTAAATAGCCTCTTTCTTACCGTTACTATCTTTCGACAGCCAAAATTTGCCAGCCCAAAGGGAGGACTGGAGCGCCCCGAAGGGCCGTCGTGGAAGGACGAACGAAGCGGCGCCCGCAAATTTTTGCAGGGACTTGATTTCACCTGATAACGGCGAACATAACTAAATCAAGTTCCTTTGCTGTGGTCTGTTGGTGTCCGAACGGCGCGGAATGCCTTTGAAGTTGCCTACCTATTTATGTATCCATGAAATCGTAGACTATTTCTCAGGTCGAATCTCGAGACAATTGAAATATTTGGAAGACCAGGCTAGATAACTATTCTATTGCTCCCCTGCTCGCTCGTCTAGCCAATTTTGAGATCGAGGGAGCTGTTGCCGATCCGCCTCATGTCCGCGCACGTGACCTACGCTGCCGAGCTTGCTCCGGAAACACCTCGTCAACGCACGCATTCAATCACAGTCACAGCTGAAGCTCCATCCAGACATCCCTTCCCTCCCCCTCTCCACACTTCTCAACCGCCCAACTCGTCCGTCGGCGACCGGTACGTCCTCAATTCCTTATTGTTCGTAATAACTCCCTCCCAGTGATGACTAACCCCTCCGTCTAAAGGTGCACTCCGACCGACCGACCGACAAACCAAGCTTCGTTCCACGGGCCCTTCCACCTACGATGCCTCCCATTCGCCCTGCCTCGTGCCTTCGGGCTGCGCGCGCCGTGCAGCGCAGTAAAAACACTAGTTCTGTCGCTACCAATCAGTTCTCGACAACATCCCGCCGCGCCGGTGGCGGCGGCGCCCCTCACTACGATCCGCCGACCGGCTGGTTGTGGGGAGTCAAGCCGGGCGAGAAGTATGAGAAAGAAGGGTGGGAGAATATTTTCTTCTACGGCTTCTATGGCAGCCTCGCGGCGTTTGCGGTGGCGTATGCGTTCAAGCCGGATACCTCGTATGTGGCCCTTCTTTCTTTATCAGTTTCTAGTTGGGTGGCTGGCGTATCTAGACAAAGCATGACTATATATATGTCTGGCCATCGACAGAAACCTATCTGCTGGGGTTTGATCGCTGACTCTACCGCGGAATAGTATACAAACTTGGGCCCTGGAAGAAGCGCACAGGAGATTAGAGGCCGAGGGTATCCTTGAGGATCCCTTCCCTGAGGCCAAGAAATAAGGACACACATCGCGACCGACGACAATGACGTGATATATTGCTTCTGTATATATCGCGCAATGGACGGATGGATGAAGAGGATTGGTGGCGCTCTGCACATAGTTCTATGACGTATCGCCTCGGCCGGGCTGGCTGGCTGGCTGATTGCTAGACGAAGGAAGAACACGAGGAATCCCGACCCCAATGTATATGCTTCGGTTTTGTTTTGTGCTGTTTTTGTTTTCGTTTCATGGTTACTGCTGTCGCTCGGTATTGCGTCTCAAATTAGCATGACATTGGGGAAATAGACCAAGTTGACAGTACAATACTAGGCTGAAGTCATGAACATGACGGTCACCGAATCAGTTGCATTTTAAACAGCGTCAACGATTTAACAGTACAATGGCGCTCTTCATCGATACAGCTCTTGAAAGATTGTGAGCTTGGGGATGTGACGTGCTTTCAGTAAGGGTTTGTGCAATATTTGCTGACTAGCTAGCTATCTGCGAGGCGTCAAGGAACCCTATTGGGCCTCGACTCTAAAATTCGATGCCTCAAATTTCTCTTTTCCTCGTCAAGCCTTCATTGAAGGGGGAACGCCCCATATGACGTTAACCCCCGGGATATCTTGGGGGTTCCAACGGCTACCAAGCCAGAAGCATTGCGCGAACAATCTTTGTATATTCCTTTTTAACACACGTAGCTCCACCCATGCTCATCATCGCCGTACTGCCGAGCCTCCATCCAAAGCTTCATCTTTGTGGCAATCTCGCCAGACTCTTCGTGGTCCTGAAGCCCACAGTTCACCAGCTTGCTTTTCCAGCTAATGGATCTGACGGGACTGACAATGGCAGCCGTACCGGCGCCGAACGCCTCGATAAGACGGCCTTCGTTGGCCGCCTCGTCCAGCTCCTTCATCGTGTACTTGCGTTCCTCAATCTTCCAGCCTTCGGGTGCGAGCCTCTCATGAGCGAGCGAGAGGACTGAATCGCGCGTGACACCCTCCAGGATGGTGCCGTCCAAAGGCGCCGTGATCAGCTCCTTTTGCCCCGTCTCCTTGTTGCGCAGGGCCACGAAAAAGTTCATCGTGCCCACCTCGGTAACATACTCCTCTTCGCCAAACAACCACAGGTTTTGCTGGAAGCCACGGCTCATGGCTTCCCGCTGGGGGACGATGCAGGGCGCATAGTTGGCGCCAAGCTTCTTGTCGCCGACACCACCGGGCCAGGCGCGCACGGCGTAATCAGTCGCCTCAAGCGACACGGCCTTGAAGCCGGTGGGGTAGTAGGGGCCAACGGGCGATGCGATAACATAGAGGAGGGCAGAGCCCGGCGGGCCAACACCCAGTGTTTTTTGGGTGCCAATCATGGTTGGGCGCAGATAGAGGGAGTAACCGCGCTGTTCCGGGATGAAGCGACTCTCGAGCTTCACAAAGGTGGCGATGAGGTCGATCAGCGCTGTTGGCGTAAAGGTTGGCAGGGCAATGCGCGCGGCTGACTTGTTGAAGCGCTCCATGTTCTTGTCTGGGCGGAACAGACGGATCTTGCCATCGCGGTCCTTGTAGGCCTTCATGCCCTCGAAGCACTCAAAGGCATAGTGGAACACGCACGTCGCGGGGTCCAACGAGAGGTTCTGGTAAGGCGTGATGCGAGGAGCAAGCCAGCCTGTGGTCTTGTTCCATTCGATCGTGATCATGTGGTCTGGAGTCCCAAGAGTCAGCAAGTTTGCCGCACCAAAGGATGCAGCGGCTTGCTCTACCTGTGAAATTTCTCCCAAAGACCAGGTCCTCGGGCTTCTTGAGGGTGCCGGGCTTCGTCGTCTTCTCAATCACCAGCTTGCTCGGGTCAATGTCGAGAGGTTTAGCGTCGGATGCAGCTTGTGGGGCGATGCTGTATTGCCTGGTCGATTGCCATATTCCCCGTGCCGAATTGGAGATCTGCGGTACCGCTGACCTGAAGGTAGCGCACCGCGAGAACATTGGCCGCATCATGGCGAGCCGAAGGGGGGAAACAACAGTACGGTGTGGCGGGGATAGCTTCACCCGAAGATGCAATTGAGTTTGGAAATTTGGATCAAAGGGACAAGGCTTTGTACCAAATGGAATCACGACGGGTAGGAACACAACACCAATATGTACTGCGTAAAATGTAGAGTCACAACATGGAGACAGCAGATGAGGTTGTGGAAAGGGCGCGCTGCGCCGCGAAAATCAAGGTCGGAGCTCTATCGGAGGAAGGCTGCTATGAATTGGCCCAATCAGGGGTCATGCTTGGATCATGGGTAGTGCTGGCCCAGCACTGCTGGGTTTGCCATCCATTTGAGTCGCCGTCGATAAGCGGACGCCCTGTTCCGCCTTGGTAGCCCTGAAAGATTGTTTGCGTTGTGACTCCGGACGGAGAGGTTAACTTAGTACCTACTATCCTAAGAAGGGTGGTTTCATGGCCATTACGCAGAATCGGGACGACATGAGCCATCATCTTTTTCTGTAATGGGCAGATTCAGTGCCTAGATGTATCCATTTAACACCGTTTTAAATTACCACTTAGTCTAACTACTAAGTACTTCGTAGTGTGCACATGCGCAAAATCTCATCAAGTCGCACACTAACTGTCTCCTACTACTGCTCGCCGGTGTTTAGGCGGCCAATCAGCGAACCCAAGTGGCGCTCTTGCGGCCCAGCTCAGCCTTGCCAAGTGGCCGTCTTGCTCAACCAGGTGATAAGCTGAGGTCGAAAAAAAAAGTCGCGATGCAATTTGCTAACAACTGCCTGAACTGGCTTACGGATGCGCCACATCGTCGCCACGAGAGTACTAGAGCGAGAGCCGCCAGGTTAAGCTGATCAATTGCTGCCACAGACATTCGACGCCCACAACGCCTGCCGGGTTGGACTCTCCCCGCCATCGCCCCTCGGAGTCCTGAGAGCCGGAACGCAGACGCGCGAACCATCAGCGATGGTTGCGAACGTTGTTGCGATCGCCCTTCAGACATGTTTTCCAACGCTCTAAAATCAATATCGGGTACCCCGATTACCACAGGCTACACAATCTCGCCGAATGTCACGTCGACGGCAGGCGCGTGGAAAATTTACGGAGCGAAGAAAAAGGCGACGAACAAGGAATACTCTTTATTCGTATTCGACAAGAAGTCCCTTGACTCGCATGCCAGCGGTTTAAGTCGCTCTGCCGGTGCTGCCTTCAAGGGCGTTGTTGCTGAGGTTATCGAACGCCTGAAAAAGGAAGCATCGTCGCTCGCCAGACTTCGCCACCCCAACATCTTGGAACTTGTCGAGCCCGTCGAGGAAACGAGGAGCGGTGGCTTGCAGTTTGTCACTGAACCTGTTACCGCCTCCCTCGCTAGCCTCCTTCAGGAAAAGGACGAACAAGAGCGGGGTGGAGGAGTTGGTGGTCGGTCGAGCCGATATGTGACTGAAGACTCGGACGGCACCCGGAGGAGGCGAGAGCTTGAGATTGACGAGCTCGAAATCCAGAAAGGCCTCCTTCAGGTCAGCAAGGCTCTCGAGTTTCTCCACGAAAATGCCGGCCTAGTACATGGCAATCTCACACCAGATGCTGTCCTTATCAACGCCAAGGTAGACACGACCTCCCCATCTTTCCTCACGGCCGAGCTAACTCGAGAATAGGGTGATTGGAAGATTAGCGGTCTCGCTTTCTCCAGTCCGCCGCAAGACTCTGACAAGCCGACGACAATCGCCCTCTCGGAGGCCCTCCACCATGACCCGAGGTTACCGCGATCAGTCCAGCTGAATCTCGATTACACCTCTCCCGATTTTGCCGTCGATAACAACCTCACAGTCGCGGCCGATATCTTCTCCCTTGGTCTTCTCTGTGTTGCGCTGTATAACTCTCCCCATAAGTCCCCGCTCGAGTGCCATTCGAGCTTGGCAACATGTAGGAAGAACTTCAACAGCTCGGGGGGCACCCCCTCGCCGACCAACAACTTTCTATCCTCTCGACCCATACCAAGGGATTTGGCCAACTATGTTCTGCCCAGGCTCCTCACTCGCCGACCCGTCCAGCGGATGACGGCCAAAGAGTTCCAACAGAGCGAATACTTTGACAACATCCTCGTTTCTACCATTCGCTTCCTCGACTCTTTCCCAGCCAAGACTCCGAACGAGAAGCAATCTTTCCTTAGGGGCTTGATCAAAGTGCTACCCTCATTCCCTAAATCGGTTATGGAGAAAAAGGTGCTGCCGGCACTACTTGAGGAGCTCAAAGACAGGGAGCTCTTATCTCTGATCCTGCATAACGTATTCAAGATTATCGAGCTCCTCCCTTCTGGAAGAAGAGCTTTCGGCGAGAGGGTCCGACCAAAACTGAAAGAGATTTTTGTGATCAACGCAAAACAGCCGCAGGAAAAGGACGCTGCCAGGGATGCTGGTTTGATGATAATACTTGAGCAACTTCCTGTCATCACTAAAAACTGCTCAGGGGCAGAGTTCAAGGACGGTAGGTGTCAATCAAGACTGCGTCCAGAATGTGACTGACATTGGATAGATATCCTGCCTGTTGTATTCGTCGCGTTGGAGTCTAGCACCCCTAGCCTGGTTGACGCCGCATTGCGGAGCTTGCCAACAATATTACCCGTCTTGGATTTTAGCTCGATCAAAAGCGAACTGTTTCCCGTCATTGCGACCATTTTCAGTAGGACCAATAGCCTGGCCATCAAAGTCAGGGGTCTGCAGGCTTTTGTCTCTCTCTGTGGTGGCTCCAATGACGATTCTGGCGATGATGGTCTTGATGGCTTCGGACCGGAGAAGAAGACGTCGACATCGAGTGTTCTCGATAAGTACACAATGCAGGAGAAGATCGTTCCTCTGGTCAAGGCAATCAAAACGAAAGAGCCGGCCGTGATGATGGCAGCGCTAAAGACTCTGAAGGTCATAGGCAAAGTTGCTGACTCCGATTTTGTGGCGATGGAAATACTTCCCATTCTCTGGGCCATGAGTTTGGGTCCCCATTTGAATCTAAAGCAGTTCCAGAACTTTATGGGGCTCATCAAATCGCTATCCAGCAGGGTGGAAGAAGAACAAACCAAGAAGCTGCAGGATCTATCAGTAGACGGAAGCGGAACGACCTCGGCTGTCAAGGACGACTTTATGTCATTCGGGGCCATCGCAGGCTCTTCGCTGGATGCTAATGGGACGAGTGAAACTGATTTCGAGATGCTGGTCAAAGGGAAGACCGGCGGCGGCGGTTCCGCAAACCCTCTCGACACGGGCTGGGACAGCATGACGTCCCCGACGCCAACAGTTATATCTCCAGGGCAGAAGCCTGACGTCAGGTCGGCACCCACCCCCACCTTCTCGTGGTCGACATCCAGTCCGGCACCGAGTACCAATAATCAGTTTGGTGCGATCAAGACACAGCAACCCATATTTAGAACAGTCACGCCTGACTTGAACCGGTTTGAAGCTCTCACCCCATCGTCTACCCAGTTCTCCCAGCCATTACAGCCTCTGCACCCAACCAACCCGCAGACTCACTCCACGACCACACCCCAGTCATCTTTTTCGTCAATATCAACATCAACGAGTGTCAACTGGGGCACAGCAACTGCCAACAACAACACCTGGGCCACAGCGTCCCCCTCCACTGTGTCCTCACAACAGCAAAACACGCCTACCTCAGCCTTCAGCTCCATGTCACTGAGTCAGCCCCCCAAGGCATCTTCATTCTCGCTCTCACCGCCTCCAGGGGGAGCAGTTGTAAGAGGGACTGGCGGGTCCGGGTCAGGGCCCCTGTCTGGATTCAGTCTGGCGCCTCCGCCGGGGGCGCCGCAACGGCAGACTTCCTTCGGGAGTATGGCGCCGTCGACGTCTTCGATAGCAGGGTCCAGGGTGGCTGGCAGTGGCGAGATGGGTATGGGCAGTGGAATGAACATGAACAGTATGGCTAGCATGAGCAGTATGGCGAGTATGAAGAGTATGAACAGCATGATGAATAAGCCGGCGGTTGGAATGGGGGTCGGCACGGCAATGGGCATGAACATGGCCCAGCAACAACTCCAGCAGCAAGGCCAGCAGCAGCGAGGGCAAAAATCGGGATTGGATAAATATGAAAGCTTACTGTAAAGTGCAGGAGTACTGTACAGCAGTCGGTATAGTTGTCTGGAAGACTGTCAGCGTAAAAATCTGATTTCTGATACCAGCGACCAAATTTCTCGTCGAAGGCCCTCCTGATACTCCCTTGAGGTTTTGGATTCCAGAATCTTCTACGAAGTATATGGGCGATGAATCCATGATGATGGACCCCGATCGATCCGTTGGGTGACGTCCAGTTAGATGATGGACCATGATTGGATACGACTATAAAAGAACTTCTACACTGAAAAGAAAAATACTGCTCTATAAACTCACATATTAGAACTATTCTTTCAACCCTAGCATCACCATATGTTGTTACCCATACACCTCATGCCGTCTGCATTCATATGTTGTCCCCCCTTCCCGCCCTCCCCACCGAGTCGTCTTCGTTCATGCTGGATAATATCATATCGCAGCTGAAAGAAGGGAAGATAACCCTGTGTGACATCAAGCGAGGTCCAACCGACACTGCCAAACATGGGGTATCAAAAGCGCAAAACTGCGGAACAGAAACTCCAAACACAACCATGTCCCCTACTCCTGTACCCTGCACCGTAGCTTCCGCGCCGGGTGATTCAAATCCATTTCTAACTCAGGACAACGGTCTACTAGTTCTTGATCTCGCTTTCTTTGCCCTTCTGCGATGCGGCATCGTCTTTACTCTCGTCCTTGGCGGTCTCATCTACTCCATTCACAGCTGGTGCGGTCTGGGTGAAGGTATGGCGACTTACGTGTCCTTCGACGAGCTGGACGTCAATGACCTGACCTTCAGGGACCATCTCATGCTTGAGCTCCCATCCGGCGCGGCGGCACAGCTCTGAGACAACGATATCGCAGTCTCCGAGCAGGTCAATATCGAAGTTGACGTGGGAGACGGGAGTACGGCTAATGTAGATCTGGGGAATGTTGGGGGGTAAAAAGGGCACGACCTCGGAAACGGGCGCAACTTTGAGACTAGTGCCAATGACAATGACGAGATCAACTAGATCGCGGTCGTGTTCGGTAAGGCGACGGGAGAACTCGTCGGGCAGTGGCTCACCAAAGAAAGTGATGTCAGGCTTCATGACGCCGCTGTTACCGCTAGGTACGTCAAACTCGGAGTCGGAGTTGCTGTCATAGTCGCCTGGGCGACGGCGAGGTTTCTTCTCGCTGCCATCGCGATGCACTTTGCGCTTGCGACTGTTGTTCGTCCCGCGGCTGCCCTGGGCACATTTGCGGCAGCGAGGAATCTTGCCAGCCTTGATTTCGGCAAAGAGTGTGTCTCCAACAACCTTGTAGCCACACTTGACGCACGACGCCGTGGCAAATGAGCCATGACACTGTACAAGTTTGTCAGGCGTGATGCCTGCCTTAGCCTCAAGGTTGTCGATGTTTTGCGAGTAATTAGTGAGGAGCTTGCCCTTTTGCTGGAGAAGAGCGATAAAGGCGTGGGTGGGTGAGAAGCGCTCCGTGTTGGGCAAGATGTCACGGGCGACAGAGTAAAAAATTGTCGGGTCCTGGCGGAAGACATTGATGTCGAAGACCTCCTGCGGGTCGTTGAGCCCCAAGTGCTCGAGTTTAGCGTACAGACCAGTCCCTTTGGAGCGGAAGTCGGGGATGCCGAGCGATGTTGAAATACCAGCGCCTGTCAGCACAATGATGTTCTTCGACTTTTCAATAAGCTCGACGGCATCGTCAACCGTGTTGTAACGCGTCAGTTTGGCTCGCTTGGACAATTCACGAGTAAGGGCGAGGCTCAGCAAGCCAAAGTAGTGATCGTCCGTGGACCCTTCAAGAAAAGCTGGTGGGCGAATTCCAAACGCAGTGAGTAGTTTCTTGGCCGTGATGACGCCGGCGTCCACGGTTCGCTTGCAAAACACCTCAGGTCCGACAGCCCGCAGCAGCTGTCGAAAGCGGACGGATTCCTCCGGGGTACAGGCGCCCGGATCTTGAGTCTGGATCAGTCAACTGTGCAATGCGGGGGAACCATCATGGGGATTTAAACGCACCGTCAACGAAGAACTTGTCCTCTGCCAAGTCTTCGAGCGCGTCTTCAAAGAGGGATTCCGTCTCCCATGACTCGCCAAGATTATTGACGCGGTCTTCCAGCTCGCTCAGATTTGTATGGGCAACCCCATGCTGAATGTCGTCTTCAAGCTCGGCCATGTGGCGCTTCTCATCGTAGTTGACGACGTTTCTCAGTCTAGAACTCGTCTTCTTGCCCGCTCTGCCATTTGCGGCCGTAGAGGCATCCATCGCGGAAATGGTGTGGGTGTGACAAAAAGAAGAAGGGGGGAAAATAATCGACGCGGGTGTGAATTAGAGAGACACAAGATTGGCCGCAGAAGTTACCGGAGTCGCGAGATGAAACACGGCCAGAGGCAAATCAGTTGATGCCAACAGAACAGTAAAAAAAAGGTCTAGGTGCGACGACTCCAGCAAAAAACAAAAGCCAAAAAAAAGATAGGACAGACAAACCCAGGCTCAGCTCACGACGTGATCCCAACTAAAGCAGGGGGAAGAAAGTGAAAGGAAATGAATGTAGAGGTGGTTAGTTGGCGCTGCCGAGTTTCCAGGATGAACCGAGTAGCGACCAAAAATGTTGATGAGAGAGAAGGGAAATCAGGCTTAGAAGATAAAGCCCAGATTTTCGTTGGCAACAGCGGCAGGAGGCACCGGCTCTGGCCGGTGGGTAGTTGTTCGTGTGTAGGTGCGCGACGCGGTTGAACAAGAGGGAGAAGGATGGATGCTTTTAGGAGCTAGTATCTGGTGGATGAGTGACAAGAGAGCAAATTGCCGAAACCGGTGGAAATGAATGAAAGAGGTCTCTGTTTCATCCAATGCGGCAGAAAGGCGACTGCTCGATGCTGCTACTACGTCCGCATCTAATAATTTAGAGAAGACAAAAGCCGTGTTGTGGTCAAAAATAGAGCAGAGGAGAAAAGAGGAGATCGGCAGACAATTGTGAACTAAAAGCGGAAGAAATGGGAACCCTGCAGCTGAAGATTCTCCAGTCTAGGGGAAAAGCCGCCACAAACAAAACGGCAAGGCCCCGTTCATCGCCAACTTCTTTCCACCCCCGTGCATTCCTGGCAACTCAACCTCTTTGAATCACGGGACTCGACTAATGTGCTGTAACATGTCGCCTCTCTAACTCTTTTTTCTCCCTTATAACCAGGCCGGTGTCATCAGGTGGACAAGAGTTCAAATATGTGAGTGGTGTGACCTATGCCAACTCTGTATCCACACCAAACCTTAGAAAGCCAACCTAAAAACAGACAACTGACAAGTCTGGGATTATTATAGTTTCCCCATTCTATTCTTACTACCAAGGAAATGTGATGCTTTGGCAGCTGATTGCCCACGATAAATTTTTACGAGTCTATCAACTCTCCACATGCTTCAACAAGAAGGAACCCAAACCCGCCATCCAACATGAGAAAAACAAAGTGAAATAAACAACCGCCGCCCGACCTAACACCGGAACAAACCCTGGCATTCTGGTACGCCTTCATGGGTTGTGTGCTGTACAGTATTAATTACATTGTGTTCAGACCGCCACGTGCATTGACTTGGCACAGATCCAAGTCCATGCCGGCAACCCGTCAAACTCGGCTTTGTCGAGGCTGGAATTGTGTGTCACCACCCGAACATTATTGCTCGTGGTTGGCGCTCGCCCTAGAACCAGAAAATGATTCTGAGGGCGGTAATTTAGTGAGAATCTGCGAGCGAGAATTGGCGACGCGTTCAAGGGGCGGCTTTGGGTGGTTTTGGTACTCCCAAAATGGGGACGTTGTTTGAACGGGGTTCCGCAATCTCTTGGGGCTCCGAGGTCAAGTTCTGCTCGCCCAAGACAGATTCCTGGACGGGTGGCGGGAACTGACCGAAGTCGGGTTCCGCGCGTCGATCGATCGGTGACCATCCGGCAGCCACGCCACCGGCGACAATACCAGCCATGACAGTAGCAGCCCCAAGAGCGCTGTTGGATCTGGAGCGTGTGCTTCTGCTCCGTCTCCGCGACTCGGGCGTGGGTGCCGGCGAGTGGCTGCCAAAGCTATCCTCACGCGTCGGCGTCTGGGGCAACCTTTGGATCGAGTTAGATCGCGAATGCTCGCGGCTGTGCGATGGGCTCTTCTTGGGCATGAACGTCTCGCGCGGATGTTTCATGGCGAACTTGAGGTTGTTCAGACGGCCACCCTTCATGCGCTTGAGGAAGGTAAGTTCATCCCTGACATCGCTGAGGGCGGGAGGGTAGAACTGATAGCGCTCCTCGTCGTCTGAAACTGTCAGTCCAGGAACGTCGGATCGCGTCTTGCGCTTCAGATAGTCGGGAATCAACCGCTCCAGCAGCGCATCGGGGATCAGGCGGATGATCATGCCAATGGGAATCGACAGGGCGCCTAGGACAATGGCGTACGCCCACATGGCTGCCGTCTGGCCTTGAGGGGCAATGTTGAAGGGCTCTCCGCCAACCATGACAATGAGGACCTGGCCGCCACACATAATGGCGCTGATGCCGATGAAAAACCAGTTCTTGGTGAGGCCCTCAAAGATGTTGAAACGGTTATCCAACCGGCGATTACTATGGCGGATATTAGTCATGGTCCAGCTTCAGAGAGTGTGATATTACTTACTTCCATTGGTTGAAAATCTGCATCCAGACAAACGTGTTGAAAACGAGTGTCTGCACTTCCGCAGGCGTGACGTCAGGGTCGTAGGCAGGGAGGATGCCGGGGGAACCAAAGTAGAGAAGCATGGTGATCAGGAGCTGGTACACAGCCTGACCGAGAATCATCTTCCACATTGTCGTTGAAATGATGGACGCACCCTTACGCTCGGGCTTACGCTCGAGCACGCTGTCGTGAGGGGGGTCGGTCGCCAGCGCTAGGGCGGCAAGCGTGTCCATGATGAGGTTAACCCACAAAAGCTGGACGGCCGTGAGGACGGATACTTCTTCATCGTGCGAGACAGCCGAGACGAAGGTGAGAATGACGGCGGTGACGTTGACGGTAAGCTGAAACTGAAGAAAGCGCTTGACAGCGTCGTTCACAGCGCGTCCCCATTTCAACGCTTTGACAATCGAGTTGAAGTTGTCGTCCATAAGGATGATGGCAGAGGCTTCCTTGGCGACCTCGGTACCAGCGATACCCATTGAGAAACCAATGTCGGCCATCTTGAGTGCCGGGGCATCATTGGTACCATCGCCTGTGACAGCGACTGTCTCGCCCTTGTCCTTGAGACGCTTGACCAGAATACGCTTATCCTCAGGGCTCGATCGGGCCAGAACATGGAGGCGGGGAATGATCTCATCCTGTTGTGCCTTGGTCATGTTGCGGAACTCCGGACCTTCCATAACGATGCTGTTGGGCTGAAGAATTCCGCAGTCGCGAGCAATAGACTCGGCAGTAAGCCGGTTGTCGCCAGTAACCATACGCACAACGACACCAGCCCTCTGGCAGTCCTTCACGGCCTCTCTGACACCGGGCCGGAGGGGATCCTTGATGCCTACGAGGCCAACGAACACCATGTTTCGGCAGATATCCTCAAACGCAATCTCATCCTTCTCCAAGTCAGTCCGACGACTGGGCCTGGGGGGCCATTGATTGAAGTCGCGATAGATGAGACCAATGGTGCGGAGAGACTTCCGGGCGTATGTCTCAATCAGGTGGTTGACCGTGTGGCGATTGTCCTCAGTCAGCGGAGCAGCGGCGAGGCCCTCGGCGGGGTTGCGGATGATCTGGGTGCACTTGTCGAGCATGATCTCGGAGGCACCTTTGACATAAAGACGTGCCTTGCCGTTGTCAAGCTGGACCACAACACCCATGCACTTGCGGCCAGAGTCGAAGGGAATGAGCTGGAGCACCTTGGCATTGGCACGCTCTTCACTGACGGGACCCATGCCGAAATATTCCCGGGCAAGAATGAGCAGAGCCGTCTCTGTTTTCGAGCCAATGAATGTCTTCTCCCCATCAACGTCACCCTCGAAAGCAGTGGAGTTCAGGGCGATAGACCTGCGCATCAGCTCCTTGACTTCTGGGTCGAGCGAAGACACGAGCTCGCCAACGCTAAGTTCCCTTTCGACCGGGGTCTGGGGTGTCTCAGGCACCGCATCGCCTCCTTCTCCAAAGCGGTGGCTCGTACCGATTGTTCCCGCAACAACTTGCATTTTGTTCTGGGTCAAGGTGCCCGTCTTATCGCTGCAGATGGTTGTGGCGTTGCCCATGACTTCGCATGCCTTCAAGTGACGAACCAGATTATTGTCCCTAAGCATACGTGTGGTGGCGAAAGCGAGAGCTAAGGTGACGGCAAGGGGAAGACCTTCGGGAACAGCAACCACGATAATGGTGACGACAACGATGAAGATGTTGAGGAAACGTCGACCTTTGGCTGCAGGTGTCAAGTGGCCGAGCTTAGGCAGCTGGGCGAGGAACTTGATAAGCAGAACGATGAAGAGGAGGAGACCAGCAGCACCTCCGAGCTTCGCGATGTACTCGGCAATGACGTTGAGCTTGGACTGAAGAGGCGTGATCTCGGGATCTTCGTCGAGTGACATCAACGTCTTACCGTAGCTCGAGTAGATACCAGTTGAAGTGACCATGAAGGTGCCCACACCTTCCATAACACGGGCGCCGGACTGGATAAACGGGTCCATTTTCTTCAGACTCTCCTGGTTCTCGATAGCTGCAAAGACCTCGTCGGCGGGTCTCTTGCGGATAATGTCCGATTCGCCAGTTGCTTGGCTCTCGTCACACTTGACGTTGTATCCTTCGACAAGCACGCCATCAACTGGAATCAGGTCACCAGGCTCGAGATGAACGAGGTCACCAACGAGGACATCAAACACCGAAATCTCAACAGTCTTGCCAGATCGAACGACCCTGACCAGTCTGTCTAACTTCTTTTCGTTGAGTTTTGCGAATTGGCGTTCCTTTTGATAGTCGTTGAGTGAACCGACGATGACAACGATGAAGATCGCGGCAATAATAGCCACACCTTCAATCCACTCCACCGATGAATCGCCTTCTTTGTGGTCGGTCTTGTCAAAAGTCTGGTAGAGACCCACCGCAAGCGAGACAACAGCGGCGATGGACAGTAGGATGAGAACCTTGTCGTTGTAGGTAATCCACATCAGCTGCAGCAGGCTTTTGCCTTTCTTCGCTGGAAGCCGGTTGTCACTGAAGACGCGTTTTCTGGACGAGAAGGAACCCGTATCAGGTCGCGGGGGTCCGGCCGGGCTGAGCGTCTCTTTCGAGTGGTCCACGCCCTCGGTCAGCGCCTTTTGGTCCAGACGCGAGGCTGCTGTGGCATCTTCGAACGACACGCTGCCGGCGAGTGAGGCTTCGTCGACGCTGAGACCTGCTTTCCTATCCGTGCGCAACCCCTTCTCTAGTCCAGCAAGACCGCCCAGCTTATAAAAGGCCGACAGACTCTTGGGATCAAACATCTTGTTGAGTTGTCCAGGCGTATAGGCGAACGGGTTGTCCTCGACCTTAAAGTCATCCTCCTTCCCGACATCCGGCTTGAGCGCATTCGGGTCATTCTTGACCTTGGCAGCCTCCGAGGTGCTGCTCGAGTGTGAACGACCATCCTTCTCACCAAACGCTGACAGGCCGCCAGTGACCGTCTCTGACGATATGGAATCGGTCGAGTTCACTGAGTTCTGCCTCGAGATCTGGGATGTGGGAACAGCGAGGAAGGCGGCGCCGCGGTCGTTTGTTCGTAGCGCCACGGGGCTCGAGATGTTGTGTGGGCTTGTCGGCCGGCTGTCTCTGTCGAACGACCTCGATTGGGCCTCCGTTCTGGGGCCGGAATTGCTCCGCTGGTGCGTCCAAGAGCTCGCCATCGGTTCCGTGGTTGACGGGCTGTTCCTGCCGTCAATGGACACGGGCGAGCCGGTGATGACCCGCTGGGAAGTGTCGAAATCCGGGACAGCCTGGCCTGGGTTGACAGCTGTTGTGTCGATTGTTATGGTCGGGCTGGCGAGTTCGTGTTAGCTTCATGAGGTGCAAAACACACACACACACATATAGATGTCAGATGACAGAGGAGCAGGAGGGAGGGTAACGCACGCTCGTTGCCTCCGCACACTTGAGGGCTCGCCATTGCTGCCGTCGCGGCTGGGATCAGCCATGGTAGCTGAAAAACTGAGTTCGCGTCGTACTCGGCTTGCGGCTCAGCAGCGACGGACGACGAGATAGAGCTGGTAAAGGGAAGGTCAGAGGCCAATGGCGGATCCGTGGTGGCAAGGGGGCTGTACTTGTTGACTACGGACCCCAGAATGCGAGATTGATACGCAAATGACTCCCGGCGGCAGCCAAAACCTGGACTGTTGTCCAAGCCACAATGCGGGATAGGGAAGAGGCCCAAAAATTGAGGGCGACAAAGCGAACACCGATTGGAAGAGCGGTGGGGTCGGGACGATGGCCGTGTCCGCGAAGCCAGGCGGACTGTTGCAACGAGCCGTGAGGAAAATGTCTGGTGGTTTGTTTGCGCGGCCACGCTTCACTCTCCGGGGAAGGACGGTGATGATATGTACGTCGATCCACGACCCCGACAAGAAAGGCGAAGTTGAGCGCGCTAGGCTTTGCAACGTCTGGGCAACATGATTCTCCAAAAGAGAAACAACTGATGCAATCGCTCGGGCAGGTCGATTTACACTAGAGGCAGGAGGAAACGAAATCCATCCCATCCTCTCGTTCACGGCCTCCTGGCCTGCCAAGCGGAGCAGGGAGGCTGTGCAATGCGCCAAGCGAATCAGAGGAGACAACCGCCAGCGTTCGACCATAATTTTCCGGCCTCGTCTCCGTGGTGCTCGGGTCCCATTGCAGTTAGCACCGAGAACGTTACCAACATGGAACTAGTGTGACGGTTGCGGGAGATGGCTTTCTTTGGGGGCAAAGCAGTTGGCCAGACATTCCTTGATTCCTAGAAATGCCTTCGTCTTTGGCATTCATTGTTGCTGCGCAGCGCATCTTCCTGAATGGAATGCGACCTAACTTTTCGCATTTTTTAACTTGCGAAAATGCACAATTTGCGGAAGTTTGTAAGCTGCGTTGCTGCCCAGCCCCGCTTAACCAAAACAGGTAAATGTGCAGGGGTGCAAAGACGTTTAGCTCACCAACCGCCACGGAGGCCCCTGTGTCCGCACTCTCTCGAAATCGTCACCCCACTGTGAATAGAAATGATCAACATTGCTCTTTCCAGAGCAGATCCTCTAAGAAAACTTGCTATCCTGGGCACTAATGATGACACAATACCCTTCAAACTCGTTGTTAACCCCGATATCGCCAACTGTGCTGTTGTGAAAGAAGACTGCATCACTGCTCATCATCGACAATCTCACCCACAGAGCCTGTTTGACGATACTAGCGCCTTCACGCCAAAACTTGTGTCGACAAAACCGGAATGGAAAGTTTACTCGCGGTGTAGAGACGAAGAGTTGGGGCGGTCCAAAAGCTTGGGTTACCGCCAGAAGCCCCTTTGACCTCACAGACGTCCAATGTATGGTTCGTCCCACGGGGCGGCAGTGAGCGACACCAGGTGCACCCCACGTCCAAGCGTGTGTCGTAGTGATCACAGCCAAGCATCCCCGGCAGGTGCCCGGCTGTTCTTGCCACAACACCTTCCTCGGCCACGCTCGCTTCCACTCAACCACGGCGCCCACTGGCCTTTCTGGCGGCACTGAGGTGACTTTGGGTGAGATCATGCCAGTGCGGGTGTCAGAAGGCGGCGATTTAGCCTCGTCGGCCGGGGCGCAGCAGTGTCAAAGTCTTCGGCTTTTTTCCCGCCGATCGTCTCGGATAGAGCAATCAAGGGTGATGCGTCCGTCCAAATCACGGGCAGACCATACTATGACAGACCACTCATGCCGTCGCCAACTGTTGCGACAGCCGGCGAGCCGTTTGTCCCATCGCCGCACTTTGAATCGATTGAGTCGACGTTTCTGGTTTCACAAAATGGCGCGACTCGCCCAACTGGGCTCTGCCAACCTCGAGGTCAAGTTCGCTGCGGGGGAGACTACCGATTGGCCGGGCGATCCCACCAGTCCGGAATGGCTTTTCTGCTGACAAGATTCTGAGAAAAGTGAGAATCCCCGTGCGGCCTTCTCATTGGCTGCGTCCACCACAACTGTCTCTTGAACTCTCAACAAAACCTGAGCTTTGCAATTACCGGATCTGGCCGGTCATAATGCAAGATGATGATTTTCCATCATCAAGGAAACACCATTTTGCCACCCCACGTGGGGCAGTCGTGGGAGCTATGCACACCATGCTACGACAAATGATATAATACGGTCCCACGTACATAGGTCCTTCCTATGTTGGCATATTCAAATGCCGTCCGTCTCATCAGCAAAACAGCCCAGACGGCCAAGCATGCTCACGAGATCGGCACATCGCAGGCTCATCTGTCTTCCATGACCTACAGTCAATCGAGCTGCGACATTGAGAGGGCGGCAAAGGTAGATGCAATCCATGACCGTTCCAGCTGTGTGCATTGTGGATTTTGGTTGCATCTTGCTCAATAACGTACGTGCCTTTTTTTTTTTTTTTGGTGTTTGTGTGGGTGTGTTGTTTTGC
>Ga0247763_1000854_pt1 | contig 18224 bp, 15 predicted proteins | sample UWRJL141409B4_FD_179926 | JGI IMG/M metagenome (GOLD analysis project Ga0247763, IMG submission 179926) | Plant litter microbial communities from Arlington Agricultural Research Station in Wisconsin, United States - UWRJ-L141-409B-4 | ecosystem: Environmental > Terrestrial > Plant litter >...
CGCCCCCTTTCGTAATATCCCCTGGTTCTCCCCTAGGACCGTCAATCCATGTGCGTAGAATCATAGCCAATATCCCAAAAGTACGGAGTAGCCAACCTCTCAAAAAACACATGCAGCTGGCCATCTTTACAATACCGCGCATCACAATATCCTAGGTCTCCAAGTGGATGTTCCGGTTGATGATCCCTCTCCAACTTCCGAGATAAATCCCCAAGATCCGTTTCCGTGATAGCAACACCCAGCGCCGCCTCAAGCGAATTGATCAGTGACCGAATACGGTCCGTCCCGGTATCCAAGTCCAGTTGTTCTGGGATGAGATGCGCGAGAATCGAAAGAGAAAGCTCTTTCGGGTCGAGGTTGTAATCAATGGGGATTTCCTCACAGCAGATTCCCAGGAGAGCGTAGACGCGGTCGCTGACTAGTTGGCAGCGGTGTTTTTGGTAATCCCAGAGGAGACTTGACAATCGGGAGCCCCGCGTTTTATTAGTTGTTGTTGTTGCCCCCCCTCCCGCTGCTGATGTGGATGGGAATAAATGCCACTGCCGTCGGGCATTTAGGATTTTGAGTAAAAACCCCGCCAAAGCTTCCGGATACCCCTGGTCGCGGCGGGCGCCCTCTTCGAGTTCCGGAAGGGGAATGATACAATCGTCAATGACAAACGAAACCTGCCGTCCGAGGACCAGCTCCTGCACGACCCATAGCCGGCTCGCATAGCGGGATCTGTTGAAACCCCTCGCAAGTTCGGCCATGACATCGGTGGGCAATAGCCCGCCGTGTTCCCGGCGTTGGTATCGCTGTCCGTCTACTTCGACAAATCGTAAGTCCAGAGCTCGTTTGGCGACTTCGTGTTCATGTTCCTGGTGACCAATGTGGAAAAACACATGTTCTGCCAGTCCGTATATCTTCTGCATCAGTCGGACCTGGTGGTTCCGCTCATTCGCATCGGCCTGGTTGATGCAGATGCTGTCCATCCATATCTACGTGATATCTCCCGACCAATTCGTCGTCCCTAGGGCCCGCGGCACATTGTTACTTTCTGGATAAGACCGCGGGAGTCCTTGCATTCCATTGTTGATTCGTAACTCCTGATGTTGTCGCAAAGTTTCGAGAAACCGAAATGCATTCTGCGTAACGCGGAAAGCATTTCCGTTGATGATAATTTCTTGATGGGTAGGGTTCTCCCCCCCACATGTATGAGAGCGCCGCAAATGGCGGACACTCGTCGGATTCGAGACATACTTGTTTGAGCTCGAGATTTAGCAGACCGGTCCCGGGGATGATGCGGAAAGGGCGTATGGATTGCTGGTTGCCGTCGAGGGGGGCATAGATGTCTGTGTCTGAGGAGGTGCCATTGCTGAGCAAAGATACCGGAGCGTTGGACATGTTTCCGAGTATAGTCGGGTGGAGTTGTGACTGCCTGTGAGTACGTTAAGTAGATTTCCGTTTCGAGACGATGCAAATGCTGCAGCGACTTTCGACAAAGCTGCCATTTGCGTGCGAGTATCGTCAGAAATTGAACTTTATAGCGCCCGCTTTAACGAGGAGGCATGGTGTGAGAGGTGTAGACAACGTGGATTGGAAGAATGCGCAACCCTCTTCAAAAGACAGCCTTTCCCTCGTAATTTATCCAAGTTGTCTTTTCATTGCCCAATTCTAATAAACCTGCTAGGCAATCTGTGTGTGTGGGCAGTGTTGTGGCTGTGCCCAAGCTGGAAGTGTGCACATCCCTTGGCATTGCACTGACAGCCTGATCTAGGTGTCCGATGCAGAGTAGCACGGGTGGGACATAATGACAGAGACTCACAGTTTAATCCTCCAACATATCCATCAGATCAGCAGTCCCACCCTCCACACCTTCCCCAAGAACATGCCTTCTCAAAAAGTCCACTGCGCCATCTGCGCCATTAGGCGAATGGAACCAGAGTCCTCCACTCGGGTATTCATTCCACTCAACCTTTGCACCAATCCCCGCAGCGTTTCCCATAAGTCCCGACCGCTCTCGATCAAAACCAACGGATCATCGGCACAGTGTTCCAGCAATACAGGGGTAGGGCGGATAACATGGTCGTGATCCGGAGCCCAAGTGAAGCCAAAGATATTCCTCATCCCGGCGAGATCCCTTCCTGCGAACGGGCAGCGACAAGAAAATCCCATGGGAGTAGCAAGTGTCCCCCCCGTTGACGCAGGAATGTCAAGATTGAAGAGTAAATGCACCGCCGTAGCGGCACCCATGCTGACCCCCGCTAGGACGATACGATCCCAGCGCCCACCCAGCAAGGCAGCCTCGTCGTTGACGAGAAGCCGCAGAGAGGGGAGGACTTCGCCGAGTCCCGCGGCCTGGAGGTTTTCGCGGTCGGCAAAGTCGCGCACGTTACAAACGTCAAACCATTATGGCCAAGTTGTACCGGGTGCAGCGGCAAGCTCCCGGTCGGGTGCTTGTGGGAAGACCCAGCGGAAGGAGGGGAACGCGTCGGCGAGAGTGCGACCGCTTGAGTCCCGCCATGCTGCGAGGGAGGCTGAGAACTTGCGCGCATTGTCGCCGCGACCGTGTAAAAAGGCGACGGTATTGGTATGCGGCTTGGTCGGCTTCACGGTGATGCGTGTGATGGCCGTTGCTGTCATGTCTTCTGAAAACTGCTGCATAAAATGTGTTACGCAATCGAAGGTGTGGTTGCAGGTGTGTGCCGATGATGTTTTTGAAGTGGAAAAGAAACGTGAAAGGGAGGGCCGGAAACATGAAACCTTGACCTACCCTGCTTAGGGAGGGGTCTTCAGACCCTTTATTCCCAGCTTTGTCCTCTCTAGCCGCCGCCGCTCCCTGCCAGACAGGAGAGGCCCAAAACATGACTTAAGCGCCAACCGGTTTCAAACTGCGTCCCCAGTTGCCCAAGCTCGCTGCTCAATGTCCCATTCTCGAGAGTAATTGCCAATCTTCTCAAAAATGCGGTACATCATGTCGTTGTGTCGTTTCGTCCATCTGAACCCCTCGAATAAGGCCTTGGTGTATTCCCAGTATTCGGGATAGTCAACCAAAATATTTCGCGGGTTGAGATCGGCGTGCGTGAATAAAATCCTATGCCCACGGCGGGCTGGGTCGTCTGGCCATCGTAGCCACTGACTGAAGGCTGCCTCATCAGCAAACGGGCCAATTGGTGTTGCTCCACGGATGCGCGGCTCCATACACGCTTTGCCAAGTGTATTGCTGATGGTGGTGTCCGAGCCGACCGAGCGGGGCATGTCTCTCAGTTGGGACACGTAGTCTTGCAACTGCATCGCGATATGGTCGCAATCGCTGTCTGACAACACATAAAGACAGCGGAAGAGCGGCACTCCTCAAACTCTAGTGGTAAGAAGATAGCCTCCACGATCGGAAAAGCCAGATCGGTCTGTATATGGCACAGTCACCATATCCAATGCCGAAGGTATCGGGATAGAAGTGTGCTGGCGAACCACTCGAAGGGCGTTGAACTCGTTGCGGATACCGTTGGGCTCTGAGCGGTACTTCCAGTACAGTCCAAACGGCAGTCTCTGGACCAGATGGTGGTGGTGCTCCCGACCGCAAAATTCTTTTCCGAACCTTCTCAGGAGACCGTAAACAGAAAACCTGAACCTGCTGGGCGCAACCCGCCAGACGGCAGAAAGAGCACGGGAGAGACAGCCGAAGAGTGTAGTGAAAGGCCTCAGCAGCGACGTGCCCATAGATCCCGCTGCTCGAATAATCCGGTAACAGACTTTGCGTTGTGATGCATACGGCGATGATGTTGATGTTGCGGAGCAACTTGAGTCGGCAGACAATGGGAAGCGACATTCAGCGCGCTGACTAATATCTCCAGGGGTCGCCTCAGCGCCATCACGTTACCTTAGGTAGCCGCGCTGGAGGGCAGCCACAGGGGCCTGGGCCAGGGGCACTTTCCCACACAACCAATCAAACATGATACCAACAACGTTTTCGCATCTGCCTCGAACCAACGAAGTCCCATGTCAGTCCAAGAAATGAACCCCAGACAAGCAAACAAAAATCGAAGATAGCCCAAATCCAATTGTTGGGCAAAGAAAAAAAATCATACCTCGTCGAAAATAACATTGAGCGAAACGCCCATACGCCAAGCGCCCAGGCTGGACCGTGAGCCCAAACCCAAACCCGCTTCAAGACAAGTTCCAAATGGAATCGCTTACATGACAGGGAGAAGGAAGAAAGAGGGAGAAAGAGAGAAACCGAGTATTTGAAGTTGCGCAGGACGCTGTCAAGTTTGGCACTGGCTCAACATCAATATCTCTTCTCTCTTTCTTCAACGCACACCCACAGCCTACTTCCTTCCTAAGTATCTAGGTACCTATCTTAGATACCGACCTACGTAGTTTTCTTTTCCGAAGCTGGTCCTTCAGATCTCAATTTTTTTTGCTTACTACAATCACCATGGAATCCACTGCTACTTCTACCTTCGCTTACACTCCAGCTTCCACTTCCACTTCCAAGCCTAGGACAGCTCCCATGAGGGAGCAGCCAGTGGAAGACACGTTATACATCATCCTCTACCAGGACAAGAGGACCGACCGGCCAACCAGTTGCCAGATTCATTTGCGTTAAAACAAGGGGGGGGGAAACCCCCGGAAACAGCTCCATATCCAACTAAAGATGCTCCTAATCCATGGAGGCCGCACGACCCAACACCACCATGTGCCTACATCAACACCCCAGAACAGGTTTAAATCACTTTCATCACTGCCGGCACTACAGTAAGTCAGGCGTGATTGACGCATTGGAGTCTGGAGATGTATATCTGGGCCTCCGTCTCGGCTCCTTTTTATTTCGGACTATTTAGAGGAGACAGTGATACCTAGGTGAGAAAATAATTCCTTGCTTCGGAGGCAGCTGTTATTGTCAAAATGCTAAAACAGAAAGACAAGAGACAAAGCCATCACTGTGGAGACACCAGACATACATGGAATCCAATGAAAGAGGTTAACTAGTCCTACTGTTGTCATTAACCGAGACATTGAGAGCAGGAACCATAGTGAAGCCAAAATACCAAGCCATCGCCAATTGAGACATCCCGCGCATTATTTAACCCAGCCACGTCTGAACCTGTCCCCTCACGCCAAGTTATATCCCGCTCTATAATTAGCCCTCCTATCCCGTTACGATCCCGTTCCCGGTTGGTTTGTTGACACTGACAAGAAAACATCAGGCGCTGAAGGTAACACGCAACGCTGGTAAAGAGGTCATGGCGGACGGACATGACAAGATGCGCATGCAACAGGTAAGTATGCAACATAGTTTTGCTCAATTGCAACATTCTCCTCTCAATACACAACATCCACCTGCTGCTTTGGGAAGGGTTAGTAGCTACCCAAGCTCTTGCAAGCCCATTAGGTTACTTTGCCAAGCGCTTGTCTTGTTATCGTGGCGGGTGGACTGAGAGACCTTATCATGCCTGGCAACCATGACCGGAGCTTGTCATCCGGCGCTCCGGCCCTTTCTCCTTTCCCGCCGTCCCGAACTCCGATCTCCCCAAAATCGGGGATGGTCCGATCAAGATCTGTGTCACCCCACATCGACATAACATCTCATCCAGCCAGGTACCACTTACCACGTACCACATAAATGATGGACAAACATGAACCCGAAACTAAATAGAAATGGTTGCAAAATGCTGTTTACAAACTCTTGGACTTACCCTCCAAAGGCCGCTGGGAGGATTCATGCCCAGGCAGCGCCAAGGTAAAAAAGCGGCAAGCGGGACAGCGGTTCCAGAGTTTGTTTTTTTCCCTCTGTTGGGATTCATCTGTATGTATGTGGATTTTACCCGTGTTTACATGCATGCTACAACACCGGTCGGTACCAGGTTTGTCGTAAACGGGAACTACCTTCCCAAGTTTACCAAGTTTTTAAAGTCTACATGTACTAGGTCCGCCAGGTCTGACCAGAGTGATTCCCCGAATGGGAAATCCGTGGATATTACCGTGGTAACAATTAACGCAGCTGTCATGTGTCATGTAATGTCATGTGCCCATGTCTGCTGAAAACTAACCCCAGTCCCAAATAAAAGTCTGGGCAAAAAGCAACGTCGTTTCCTTGAGCTCCAAAAAATCACCTCCCGGCTGTGCCTGTGCCTGTGCCTGGCACTGTTTGGTTCCATTCGATTCGATTCTAGCCCCCCTGGGGGAGGTACCTTTCAACATCTCCCGACTAGCTGTACCATAGGTAGCATACCATACTACATATACCTACTATAAACTTGGTACCCATGCAATCTTCGTTTACCATTCGCTAAAGCATCTTTTTCCAAGGAAAAAAAAAAAAGCACAGCGATTCGCCCGGTGCTACACTCGCCACGCTTATTGCAACCCAAGCTACAGGTAGGTACCTACCAGACCAGACCCAAGCCCGGACTGAACTTCTTGACAGGTTCAATGTCCCTCCTGGCGCCACTCTCACACGACAGAGTACGCTACGCTTTCCGGGAATTTGGGAATTTGGGGTTCAGTCCGGGGTCCGGGCTCTGGTCTGGGCGAGTAACTAGAATAAGGTACCTACCTACCTACCTAAGTGAACTGGAGAGTTTGATCCGGAACGGAACCTCGGCATCGATAATAAGGAAAGAGATGGGGTGATGAAGGAGGACCATAGATATAAATAGGGGCCATCTTTCCTAGAAATCTCTGTTGTTCGCTCTCTCTATCATCCTTTACTTTACTTGACATAGGTACAACATTGAATACCCTGAAATCCATCAAAATGAAGTTCACCGCCGCCACCACCGCTCTCTTCGCCACCCTCCTTTCCTTCTCGGGCACTGCTGTGGCGCAAGGCCCCGGAGAGGCATGCTACTACTGGGACGGTGCCACTTACGGTGTAAGTTATCTTCTCCCTGTCCTCCACCATCTCAACAACTTTCTTCCTCCTTTCCAAGTCCCTGGGTCTCGAGTCCAGTCACTTCAATGCCAGACCAATGACTAAATTGTAACCAGAACGTCCAAGGCACATGCCAGAATCCCAGCACGTGCGAATCGCAAATGGGCTACACTGTTGTTGGCCGGTGCAGCGGCGGCGCCGACAACCGGTGCTGCATCCGCCGGGGCTGTGTCGCTAGCACATCCGGAGGCCGACCCGGTCGCTGCACCACCACGGGGAGATGCAATGCATTGGGCTATCGTCGCCAGTCGGGATTCTGTCCTGGTCCTAGCGATGTTCAATGCTGCTGGAACCCGAATGGGCCGATCCCAGTCTAAATTCTAGAAGGAGGAAACCATGTGTAGAGTGAAAGAACGGGCAGCAAAAAAAGACAAATAGTCAAGGGGGGGTAGGTAAGAGGAGGAATAGTAGTACATACGTATAATAGGAGATAAGTAGGGAGGACTAAGTAAATAATTCAACGAGCATGCCAGCTGTTATGACGACACAAACCACATCTGAATCCCAACCATCTCAAAATTCCGCCTAGGCCATCCATCCCCTTTGCAGAACCCCAGTAATACACACAAGGTCCATTTCCCAAAATTGCGGTTATCCATGAGTGCAGCTCCCGCTCTTACAGTAAGTTTCTAAATATGGAAAGTCTATCTCTCCACAAAAGCAAGCAAGCAAGCAAATCAAAAAGTCAAAATCACATTCTTCCACGCATGTGCACGTCAGACCACAACGTATTTTTTCTTTTTTCTTCTTGTGCTTGTCTCGTCCCTCTCCCCTGTTGTTGCGTTCCGCCATTCTGGCATTCCGGCTAAATAGGCGGGCGAGCTGCACTAGACAGACCCGGCTGGTGGGACGGACGGTGGGACGATGGGACGGTAGAACGGCGGGACCGGGAAAATTGATGCCTAGAAGTAGATGTATGGGGTGACTTTATTTGAACATTAGGGATTTGAACCCGTTAGTTTCCAGTTCTGGCTTGAGATTGAGTGCCCAGGAGTCCGGGTGGGTGAGTGGCGTTGGGCGCACATGTCAATTTAGACAGATCCTTTCTCAGTGGATTGAAACTGGGGCTGTTTTTTCTGCTCAGTTCGGTTTGGTAGTTGGCTGCAAGTTCTGATGTTGATAGTCCCGGGGATGTTTGGTGTCAGCGAAAAAGCTCCCCCTTACATTGAGTACCTAGGTAGGTATTCAGCTTCACCTTCCTAGAAGATAATCACATACCCAAAAGTACCAAATGGGGCCCTTGTTGAATACCTGTGTACATAGGGGAGGTTTCCCTCCCTCCCACCAGACCGACAAGCCGACAGCATTCGACCGAGAGGCTCAGAACTAATATATATATGATGCAGATGGAACCTCATGTCTTCAGCTCTTCCTCTCGAGACCTATCCAGGTCACTCCATTTCTGTGTCCACTCTCCCAACTGCACCTTTATTTTCGGTCGTGTTGGTTTCACCCCCGTGGCTCGCGCCTGTATCCGTTCGCTGAAAGGCATTTCGGAGAGGGGCGCGTGAAGAAATCTTTCCAGAGTGGGTGAGTGCTCAGCTCCCTTTTCGCGCCTAGCCATCTCTTGTTAATCATCCACGTAGTGAACAAGATACAGCGGGAGTGGGGGTGGGAGTGGCGTGCAGGGTCGCGTACCAAATCTCGGCAGTGCTGCTTGTCGAGGGCGTCCGGTTTGTCATTTTGCTTGCGGTATGGCGGTTGAGCGGTTGACACAGGAGCAGGGAATAGATCAACAACCTGAGGGTAGGCGCTTGAATCAATTCTGTAGAACAGAGTGGGCGTAGGGGCGAATCCATGAACAGGAAACCCGCAGGAGACACTGGTGAATTCCATCATTTTGGGGGAAAGCCCAGAGTTTATAGAGAAAACCACTCTCTGTATTTCAATGAGGCTCTTGGCGACAGAGAAGGTGTTCTTGTGCGCAACTTGCCGTGATAATGTGTTGTGTGTGTCGGCAGGCTGTGGACAACGTGTGGACAGGGGGATGAACAGGCGGCAGAGATCGAAACGCACGTTTGTGCGTTCGCGACCCCAAAGGGGGCAGGGGGTAGATTGGCCGCGCCTTCCTCAGCTACTCTGAGTTGCGACCGCAATCACCGTGCTCTCAAAAATTCCCTCTAGTCAAAAAGAAGCATAAAATCGAACGGTCATGGCCGACAGTGCACTCGGAACTGAAGTAGTTCTCTCCAAAAGTCGTCAATTCGGCTACCATATCGCTGATGGCTGGTTCAGTGTGCATCGCGACGAGATCGCGGGCGATGCGGCAAGCATCTCTTCGTCCATGGTTGTCGAGGACAGTGACGGCTCCGAATCGGTCATCAGTGCAGACGAAATCCCCGGCGCCGACACATATCTGCGATACGACGGAGACAACACCCTTTTTAGTACTTGTGGGTCTTCTTTCGACGCCGTCGTCGAGACGCTCCGAGAGTCTCTAGCAGAACTCGAAATCCTGGAAGAGGCCGAGACGACCGGCCGCCGACAGCAATATCGCAACCATGTTGAAAGACTCATTGCCGAGGCTGGATTCGTATCGCAAAAAAATAACACAGCTGGTCAGACGTGGCCGCGAGAAGTCAACTTGCGGGATCACCTTGTTGAACTTGAAGTGATGCTCAAGTTCAGCGACGACTGTGGTGGACCAACAAGAAACTTCGTTCCAGTTCGCGAATTGATCTCGCCTACTCTGCCCAGCGCCACCCAGCTCAAGCTCGCTCGTGCCCGGAACGCCAAAGGCACTTCTTGTCCATCGCTTTGGACCGGCTCCACATGTACGAAGGATACCGAGAGCGTTGCTGGCCAGGATGCATTTCGTCCTCCCAGTTCCGCAGAGACAGCCGCCTTGCCAAATCCATGGGATATCATCACGGAAGATATCGGGGTGTTCCGAGTGTCTGAATTTGAGGGCGAAGCTCTCAAATCTCTCTCGGATCGAGTTGTTTTACAACTCGAAGACAGCCCGACCCCACTCGGACTGGGGCCCCCATTGTTGCTCAAGGACGTCAAGCCTATGGCACCGAAACTGACGGCCCCCGGGAAACGAGATGGCGATAACAACCCAACTCCCATTAGTTCTTCCCCAGCTGGTTCGGACGCCAACACCAGCGAAACCAATAATAGTGAGGCGATAGATTACTCGTCTGAATTCGGAGGACCGACAGATGATGGCGATTATTGGTCTGATTACATGCCAGACGTGCCCTACATGAGCGACACTCATATATTCTGGCAGCATAAAGACGTCATTCTCGCGACGCTGTTTGAGTGTTTTCGCTGCTGGCAAGCAGCCACGGAAACTGCACCAACTGATGCGCAGCAGAATCCACCAGACAGCAGCAGTTCGACCCAGACACCGACGGGCCGACAATCTCAGAGCCGAAATAAACGAGATAGATCTGATGGAAAGCAAGGAGGACGAAATTCCAGCAGCGGGAGCCGACAGGGCTGTCCTCAGGCTACCAACTCCAAGAAGCCCCGTCACGGAGATCGACCTCGCCGTCCTCATCTCGCATGTCCGTACTATAAGAAAGCCCCGATGCAGTACTACCACTGCCACAGCAAGATCATCTCGACCATCTCGCATGTGAAACAGCATCTCTCACGCAATCACCAGCTCCCCGTCTACTGCCGCGTTTGCAAAGAAATTTTCCCGAACGAGCGCGAATGCGATGCCCACGCTGAACAACAAACCTGCCAGCCCCGCACTGACATCGTGCATGATGGCCTCACGAAAGCCCAGAAGGAACAGCTTAATAGACGAGCATCGCCCACTATACCCGAGGAACAGCAATGGTTTGAGATTTTTGACATTCTCTTCCCAGGCTACAGCCCGCGGCCAGGGAGCGCCTATATCAACGCCGGATTGGTAGCCGAGACGGAGAACTACCAAGACTTTGAGCGGGTTGAAGGGCCGCGTATCATTTTGGAGACTCTGCGTCGGCAAGGGGTAGATCTGGTGTTGGCCGAAAACCCGGAACACGACCTAAGTGTGATCCGGGAGAATCTACTAGCTGACGCGTTGACTTTGATGGCGGAGCGATGGAATGAGCTGAGACCGGTACATTCAGATGGGATAGCAACTGAGTTGCTGTCGGATGGTTCGGGGTCTGTGGCGGGGGCGGCGCCGTCTACAGGAGGTGGGACGTTAGTTGAGGTGCAGGATGAAACCACAGCTGGGAATGAGGTGTTTCTTGACGACAAGATCGTGGATGACGGGAGGGTAGAAATGGTACTGGTCGGGGATATTGATACTGTCTTATCGACCTTTCCGCCAGTAGAGATGGACGACGCAGCTCTCTTCGACTCTAGTATCAACTGGCCCGAAGGAGACGCCTAGGGAACTAGCCAGGACTGTGGTGTGTTCATATAGAGTTCCTGAGTCTTTACAGTCAACAACCGCAGTAAGCCCGGCTAGCTCCATCGGTGGAGCGTGAGACTCTTAAGTCAAACGAAATCTCAAGGTTGTGGGTTCAACCCCCACGTCGGGCTCAATTCCCGTCTTCGTGATGCCTTCTTTTTGGTGGTTGTGCAGGGATCTCATTTTTGCGTTAGGTTGGTTCATCCCGAGGTTACGGCTCCACATTTCCATCCCCAGCCCAGCACTGTCCACTGATCTGCGTCGACGCCTCATCCCTGTCCCTGGGTCCCTGGATTCTTGGGTTCCCTGGGCATTCGTGAGAGCTGGGGCCTAATTTTGACGCCACCACATCACCACATGCACTCAACGGACCCCGAGGCTGGGCACATCGCCTCGGCTACCACTAACACTTGCACGCCTCGCACTTCATACACCAGATGGAACTTTTTACTCCGTGACAAACTAGATCTCACTTGGCATTGTTCAGTGGTAGCATAGGCAGTTAGCATACTTTAAGAGGTCAGCAATTGCCATCTATTAAAGTACATTGCATGAGGTGGTGAGCCCAGCCTGGAGGGACTTACTTATCAACATAGGTATAAGGGAAGAGAATACTGACAGCAAGACTCTTGTGGTCATGAAGAAGTAAGGAACATGGTGTTGAAGTAGGTACCTAGGTAAGGTAGGTAAGGTTGGTAGGTAGGGACATGTTGATGTACATAATCATCCAGGAACACCAAGCAAAAAGAAAAAAAAAACACAAAATCTCAATTTCATCCTAAATGCCATTGCCATACATTGTCAATTCATGGATATACCAAAACGCCATTTGATCCCTTCCCCAAAATATACACACATCCTATGTAACAAGCCCCCTCCCCTAATGCTACATGTAGCTCTCCTAGTGCTGATACTGATGGTTGTAAATATTATGAAGCTCCTGCTCCTCCTGTTCTTGTTTCCGCTCCCGCTGGTGGCGCTGACATCGCCAGACACAAAACCAGACAGGGAGCAAGAAGATGAATACACCACCAACCAAGACGGCATAGCCCATGATGAAGAGCTTGTTTCGTTCGGCAAGTTTGAGGCCCCTTTCTCTATTGTTAGCATTTCTCTCTCTCTCTTCTTTCCAGGAATCGTCAAGAGGGGAAAAACTTACAGTCCACCCGACACCACAAGTAGGACCCAGATAAACCTCCCTACCCATCGGTGGACCTTGCCCAACAGCACCGCCATCTCTGGCGGTTCTTGACCTCGCTTCTTTGCTCCGCGACGAAGCACTCCGACCGCCGCTCCCCAGAGATACATGGCAAACACCAGCGTCACGGTGAGTAGTCCAATAACCTGATGGGGGGTACGCATCTGCTGCGTCGCCACATGTTCCTTGCTAACCATGACGCCCGGAACAAACGACCCAATCACAAACCCCACATATAATGACGCACTCACCACATGGACCACGGGCCAACGCGCCAGCGCTCCCGCAATCAGCGCGTCAAACGGACCCAGCGCTAACGTGGTCACGACAAACAAGACGCCGTGAATGACGGCCGCGCGACTCCCGCCTGTTTGCACGACATTTTCCAACCGGACCATATCCCCCGCCGATAACCTCTCGGGAAACACCACGGGTCCCGAACCCGTAGCGTTGCGCGCATCAAGGAGATACGAGCCATAGCCAACATGGCGACGGATTCCCGCCGAGACATCATCCGAGACAAGTTCGATGCCGGGGCCGTTGGCGAAAATAATAGATTGGCTTCCGGAAGCGATGTTCAAGGAACCGCCCGGCCAGGTTCGGCAATTATGGCAGGTGGCGTTGACGATCATTTCGTGAGCGCGGAGGCCCGTGTTGGGGTGGATGGTGAGGCGAGCTTCTGGGTAGAAAAGGGGTTCGGTAGCACCGCTGCTGAGACGTGGGGAGATGGTCACGCCGCGAGAGGAAGGGTAGGTGATGAACATGAGGGAGTTGCTCATGGCGGTGCCGAGACCAATGGCCGTGTATTGGAACCAATCAGGCGATTGGATGTAAAAGCTCACATCGTCGGAATCAGGGGAAAATCGGAAAGAAATGGTGGTGTTGAGGTCGGGAATGAAGACGGTGGGTGGTGCCCCGAGGGCGGTAGTGAAGACTGTTTCTGTGTTAGTAGTGGTCGGGACATGATAGTGGAAACTGAAAGGATGAAATACTGACAGAGTAACAGACCCAGCCATGTTGAAGCGTTTCGAAAAGACGCCATCTTGAACACTGATGAAACGCAATTCCGATTTCAACAGAAAAACCAAAAATCTAAGAAATCTCATCGGGACCCCTCGCCAGAGGTCTTTATTTGAACAAATGCCGTCAAGGACCCCTAGGCAGTTAAAAGAGGTGTTGGCGCTTACCTGCCGTCGTGATTGGATCGTCGTCGCGCCCTTGCACCCCTTGCACCCTGGGGAATCCCTTGGCGCCCCCAAATTCCCCAAATTGCCCAGTGCCGCTGCCCGCAGTTGCATTGCTGACCACACGGCATTTCCCATTTCCTGTCGCGTGAATGGCTGGCCGGGGCTGACCAAGCAAACTGGGCTGCAGTTTGGATGCGGTCACACTTAAAAATAGCGACCTTGGCCGCAAAAGTGATGGTCGTAACGGCTACACGGCGAGACGGCGAGACGGCGAGACGGCGTAAAGCGGCGGGTGCATAGGTAGTTACTGGCAGGGATCAATCATCGGGCTTATCGATTGTAGGTATTCGTATTTTGTTGGACCAGTGCTGAAATGACGATATTCCAGCCTCGATGTCTCTCGAGATGCAAAGACAGCATTTTTCACTGCCGTAGGGATACCGTGCGCCGAGAGCGCGGGGCGATCCAGTCCCCCGGCCCCAATGCTGCCTTGAAGCCTTGTTCGCTTGTTCGATCTTCCCCGCCATTTTCCGTGCGATAACTTCAAGTTCCGGGAACATCAAGTCACAACACCCCCAACATGGACGACTTTTACGTTTACACCCCCATCGACCTCTCCACAAATGCCATTCGCGTGCTGAGACTCTGTCGCGGATACGACACGGACCCCATCGTCTGCGAGATTGTGCAGATCTTCCTCGAAGATGACGGCGTTCCCTACGAAGCGTTATCCTACACCTGGGGCGACGTGTCGGTCGATGTGAAAATCACTCTTAATGGACGTACGAAACTTGTCAAGGATAACCTGTACACGGCTCTGCACTGCCTTCGGAGAGCCGACCAGGACAGATGGCTGTGGGTTGATGCGCTCTGTATTGATCAGGTCAATGATCGGGAAAAGTCGCATCAGGTCAACCGCATGCGACTCATCTACGAAAAGGCCGACAGGGTGTTGATATGGCTTGGTCGGACCACCGACGATATCGACTTGCTCATGGAGATGATGACGCAGTTCCGCAAACGAGTCCGCAGGAGAGACGACTACCGCAGAGATCAGCTGGAGGCATGGACTCGAGAGTGGCCGGTGCTCATGAAAGAGTCGGGCGGCATGTGGACTGACTTCAATGTCCGAAGACGGAACGGCCTCATTGACTTACTTAGTCGGCCCTGGTTTCAACGCGTCTGGGTTCTCCAAGAGGCTTTCAGCGCCAAGCGGGCCGCTATTCTCTGTGGGAGGAACGAAATTGCAACCGAGACATTCGTTGTCATGCCCAAGCTGATGAACGTCGAGACGGATGATCATGTCCAGTCAGTTCTCGACATCATGCCGGGCTATCTGCGCGTCACCTCCTGGCGGAACGCACAGCCAGACCTCCGGACACTGCTCAAAAAGTTCTGGCGAAGCAGGGCGTCGGATCAACGGGACAGCATCTATGCTCTACTTGGAATCTCGTCGGATGTTCGATCTAGCGGCAAACTCGACGCCAACTATACTATCCCTTTCAGCGGGGCGATCCAGACTGCCGTCTCGTATCTGGCCTTTGGCGAGGTAGCAACATGTCCTGTCCCTAGATATGGTTTTGCCGCCTTCGTTGCTAACTTGGACAATTTACTTTTTCATGTCCTCGAATGGGCCATTACGAACGGCAAGGACCAGACAATCAAAGAGGTTCTTTCACGTGTCAGTCTCGTGCAGCCGCCCTACAGCAGAATTCCATTTGTTCTGGCCGAACATGCCGCCGTTGGTCAGGACAAGTTTTCGGAAATAAAACACCTGTTGTTCAGTCGTGACGGCTTTGACATCAACGTGAGGTGGGAAGGAAACAAGGACACCCTTTTACACGCAGCTGCAAGGGCCGGGAATACCTCCATGGCCAAAGCGCTTCTATCTCAGGGAGGCCTGGACCCCAATGCTTATAATCGCGATTGGCAAACGCCCCTCAGTCTTGCTGTGGAGAATGGCCGCTTGCCGGTGGTGCTGGCATTTCTCGGCCGCGGCTCGGTCGATATTGACCGTCATGTTGGGGAACCGACAGCCCGTCGGTGTACAGCGCTTTGGCTTGCCGCCGCCATGAAAGCACAGGACACCATGCCGGTGGTGGAAGCACTCATCCAGCACGGTGCTGGCATTGAAGCAAGAGATACCCTTTTGGGGGAAACCCCGCTTTGTGTCTCAGCCAAGGAAGGAAACATCGACGCCATGAGAATGCTAATTCTGCACGGGGCCAACATTGAAGCTCGGAACATGGTGGGGATGACGCCTATTTGTTTTGCGGCAAAGTATGGTCACGTTCTGGCAATCACGGCGCTTCTGAACGCAGGCGCAGATATTCAAGCTAGAAGCTGCGGTTCCTCCTCTCCGAACACTCCGCTCTGGCTGGCTTTACACAGCTCGGATACTAGTGCGGCCGAGGAACTTTTGCGAAACGGTGCCAGGCTGGAAGCAGGTGACAGTGTCGTGGATCTGCAACGCTTCGTCAAGGGCTTCAACACCAGCATGAGACATGTCATTCATGTTTTTAGAAAGATGGGCAGGTCGGATCACGAGATAAGAGAGGAGATCAGCCGAGCTAATGGGGGCGAGACGCACGGCTTGGAAAAGGCATTAGTTTGGTGGTTGCCGACGGTTACCCGATAGAAGGACCTCTTGTTTTCCCTGGCGGGTTTTATATACCATGCCATGAATCGAGAACTATCCTATGTGATAGATTCATCTTGGAATTTCTTTCCGTGAGTCCCGCATTTTTTTTTATCTCGACCCTCCACATTCATCTCTATTCTGACTTTCTTTCGACCGCCTCTTCCAGCGTCTTTTCCTCAGGCATTTCCACCCCCAACTCCTCATCCAAATCATGCCTTCGAATCGACCATCCACCCGTCCATCCCACCCAACCCTGTTCCCTCGGTCCCCTGACAAAACAAATCAGAATCGCCATACCGATAAACCCAATGCCGCAATTCCCACTGTACATCCACCCCCCTTGCGCATACAGGCGATTTCCCACGGCCGTGCCCGTCAGCTGTCCCGCAAACGACGCGACCATGTACGCCGTATTGATGCGATTTCTCGCATCCGGGCGGATGGAATAGATGGCCGCGCGGTTTCCAATCTGCGTAAACTGCGAGCCGATATCAATACACAGCCCCTGCACAATCGGGCCAGCCACATGTGTTGATCCAACAAACGTGCCGACCACCAGTCCACCCAACTCCAGCGTCAAACCCATGATTGCCGACCATAACGGCGCAATCCGGTCAATCACCAGACGGCTGTATATCGGCGCCGTCAACATTACCGGCACGCCAATCAGGCCAAACAACCCAATCACCAAGGACGAATACCTATACGGTGGTGACGATAACAAGAACGACAAGGTCGTCCAGTACGAAGTGAAGGTGGCGCTGAGAAAAAACGCCACGAGCGAAGATTGGATGAGCAGCGGTTCCGTGACAAAAAGCTGCGCAATCGACGCCAGTAATCTCGGGTAGCTTAATCTCTGTTTTTGTTTTGTCCCTGGATTTTTGGACGGATAAGCCGGCATGAAGAGATATAGTAGCATCACGACGAGATACTGTACCCCCAGGCCAAACCAGTAGATATTCCGCCAGTTTGTCGTGTAATTCCCCAGAACCCCCGCGAGGGTTCTCGCAACTAGCAATCCGAGGCTGAGGCCGGACACTACCACGGCAAGAGAACTTGCTCTTCTCTCCGGGGGAGCGAGGTCCCCGACGAGAGGGAGCATGAGCTGTGGGGTAACCGTGGTGAAACCACAGATGAATGACACGGCTGTGAACACTATAAAACTGTCCGTGACGCAGAGGATAATCCACAGTGTTGCGGTGAGGAATACAAGAGATAAAATGAATGGACGACGAGGGAAGAGGTCGCCCAAAGGACAGATGAAGAGCAGTCCGCATGCGTAGCCGGCTTGCATGAGCGTGGCGACGGACGAAGCGCGCTCAAAAGAGACGGAGAAAGTGGCAGCGATGAGGTTGAGGATCGCTTGGTTCCAGTAGAGGTTGGAAACGGTGAAGCAGGCGGCCTATATCACATTAACATAAAATCCTCGCCAGGGAAAGGGAAAGGGAAAGGGAAGGTTCATGTTGTGATAAGTGAGGATACTTACAAACGCAAAAAGAATATTGATCCACACGGTAAACTCGGGGGGGTTGTCCACGTCGTATCTCGCCGGTTTTGGTGTCCAGAGGGGGTGGTTCCAGATGCGTTTCCAGATTTCCATTCTCCGTTTTGTCTTTGCGCCACGGCCTCCGTGGGAACCACCGTCGCCGCCGTCACCGCCAATATTACATGTTCCCACCGGTTGTTGACTTTGACTTTTCCCTATACCCAGACTCATACCTCGGTCTATCTCCCCTACCTCCCCTACGTCCGCTTCCGATAGCCTCTCAGACGACACCGAATCTGACGTGTTTGTCGGAGACATGGATGCATCGGATTTCTTTATCTTTCCCTCGTTGTTATCACTCATAGCTTTTTATCCAAGAGCAGGATCAAAAAAAAAAAAAAAAAAAGTAAAAAAGAAAAAAAAAAGAAGCAGGAAA
>Ga0247763_1000856_pt1 | contig 18219 bp, 2 predicted proteins | sample UWRJL141409B4_FD_179926 | JGI IMG/M metagenome (GOLD analysis project Ga0247763, IMG submission 179926) | Plant litter microbial communities from Arlington Agricultural Research Station in Wisconsin, United States - UWRJ-L141-409B-4 | ecosystem: Environmental > Terrestrial > Plant litter >...
GACAAGCGAGCGCAACACTTTCCACTTCCCCACCACAATTATCCTCAATTACACAACCATAATACTAGGAAATAACTATAACTGAATCGGAAACAGATGAATCAGACAATTCTACAGCCTCTTTACACGTACGTACATTATGGCCAGGCTTACCGCACACTCCACAGCACCGAATCTTCGTACGAGACCCCCCTGCACCACCACCATTTTGTCGTATTTCCTGGACCAACTACTCACCCACAGCCTTCTAATCCAGTAGATCCTATGCCTCTTGTACAGTAAGTGACCCTCCAAGCCGCATACGTATTTTTTTAGCTCTCCGTCGCTTACTAAGCCCCTCATTGGCCTTTCGTAGTACTAAGACCTCCGTACGTAGAAAAGCTACCTCGTACATAACAGCTATCGTACCTTTAACCAATCAATTTACAGTAGTTAGCATTAAGGTTGGAGAGCTACCCTAATAGTTGGAAATTCGAATTTTAATAAATGCTGACTGCGAGGTAGCCTCTCGAGGGTTATGTAGCGTTTGGGAGACCTAAGGTAGTACTATACGTAGGTTTGAGGCTGGGGGGGTTGGGGTTCGAATGCGGATATCTAGCTTAGATATTACCCTTTCTGGGTCGTACGGTACAAAGCCGGCTCCGGCAAAACCCCCCTGGATATTCTTTTCTGTAATTAAAGTAAAAAACGCTTCTCTAAACGTATAGAGAAATTCCAACTTGCTAATATATGTGATATTCATCCGCATCAACTGCTCAATTTAGCGGCTATACGCCTTCTTCAACAGCCCAAAATAACTAATATCCAATGGCTAAAGTAGGTACGAGGAATACGGAGGCATACAAAGTGTAATAATATTGTGCTCCTAGTAGTAGGTTTCGAATTCTTCGGAGTAGTAGCTATCGTAGCCGTTAAGGATAAGCAGCTGATATTTGCCCTTTGTACGAAATACTATGTGGAAATCGAAATGCCGAATCCAATCCATACCTTTCTTATTAGTAGTCCACCCGTTATCGGTTATTACAATGCGCCAGGAGGCCGGAAGGTTGCACTCTTAATACCAATTAGCGAGGTAGTACTGCCCAGCTAAGATAATAAATGGCGGGATAACCCAACCCAAAGCGTTCACCCCTTGGATAACTATTACCCACTCTCGATTTCCAGGCTGGGCCTATTTAACCCTACTGCGGCCATTAGAGGTAGTAACTACTATAGCGGCGATAATAATACCCATCATAAAACCAGTTTCGTCAAAATTATACGAATCGTCGTCAAGGATACTATACTTAACTTTAACGTTATACACAAAGGCAAACCACTCGCGAATAATTATTAGATCTTCGCATTTAGCCCTTTAGTAGTCGTATTTACGCGTAAAACGCGTCCGGAGTTCTAGCTAGCGTTTAATAAAGTTATAAGCCCATCGTACGCCAACAGGGGGCGCGTTACGTTTACGTAGCAATTGGTTGGCCATATCTTCTACGTACGAAAGCCGGGGATGGAATACGCGTATACATAGCTTAATTATATATTAAACAATCGTTTTCTCTTCTAAATCCATAAGTTTGCGTAAGTTGGCTGGAATATCGCGTCGCACAGGCCGACCGGCGCGCCGGTGGAAGAGAGTTGTATAATTAATATTATAGATCTCAGCTGCCTTACGTAAGCTTAGATTTTTATTGTCTTGGAGAGCTTAAAGGGCCAGAAGTAATCGTGCTTCGTTTGAACGTACTGTTATATTGGGTTGTGGAGAAAATAAGGGTTAAATGTGGAAATGGTACAACGCGTGAAAAGTATTGCGCTCGCTTGTCTGTTGCGCTCGCTTATCATGCACGTTATATATTTATAATTATGCCTTGATTTGAGATTCCAGATTGCGTTTTATTAGGGGAGGAAGAGGAAGTGAAGATTAAAGGAAAAGGGGGAGAATGGCTTGTAAAGTTAATAGATTTTAAAAATATAATAGATCTTTTTGTTGAAATTACAGCCCAGTTGCCCTGTAGCTACAGCACCCTTGGGTGCTATAGCCTAGTTGATCTACTACCCTGGGAGTGCTGCCGACTGTATTATGGCAAAGTGTAGTCACCATAACTACGGGGAGTTGGTGTTGTGGTTTAGGGGGGCTGCCAAGCCCCCTGGACCTACTAGAACCCACTAGAACCGACGGGGAGTTCCGGGGACCTACCACCTGTAGGCTTGGCCTATAGGGGTAGACCTAGTACCATTGTTACGTCAGCCCAGCCAACTCGTTGCCTTGGAATCCGAAGGATTCCAGCGTTAACGTAAGCACCTTTCCCTCTATAATATAGGCTTTCCTTTTGTATTTTAGGGCCCTTACCCTCTATAAGATTGACCTATACCTATTAAGGGCCCTATAAAGGACCATCTCCCCTTTTATATTTCTGGTATTTAATTCTTTCCCTTTTTTTTACCTTAAGCAAAATAGTTTATATATAACCTTAGGGTAACTTTTTAACCTTTGTAATCTCTATATAAAGCTTACTATAGTTACCTTATTACAGGGTATAAACCCCTATATTTTTACTTATTATAGTAGGTTAGTCTGCTGATTTTAGCTTTTTTTAACCCCGTTCCGGGTAGTTATTATACTTTAAAAGCCTTCCGCTACGTTCGTTACAGGGAATTTACCCCCTGTAACCTCTTATACTAGACCTTATTAAGACCAGTTAGGCTATATAAATTAATAGGTTATAAACCTGGACTTTACAACCCTTGGCTGACCTCGCCTCGTTACCTATAGTTAGTAACCACTTTTATAGCGCTTTTACACCCTTTGCAGGTTATATTATCTATTTTTCGGAAAAGCTTATACGCTAGTTAAAATTACCCTTAATATAGCTACTAACCCTTTTAAAAAGCCCTTACGCCAGCTATAATTGCCCCCGTAGGTGGTATTATAACCCCTGTATTAGTTACCAACCCTTTTAAAAAGCCCTTACACTGGTTAAAATTGCCCCTATAAGTAATATTATAATCCTTATATTAATTATTAATCCTTTATTTACGCTACTAATATTATCTATTGTAATTAGTAGGTTAGGTCCCTGTAAAATTACTATACCTTAATTCTCCAGGGGAATAATACCCCTTAATTTCTATTACTAATAAAAGCATTACCCCCTAAACTACTATAGACAGTACTACTATTATATATTACCGTGTTTCAGCCTTTTACGCGCGATTACTACCCCTTAATTATAAACGTATTTAGGAAAACTACCCCCTAAAGAATACCTACGCCTATTAAAATTCAACCCCCTACAATAATTATTATTACTAAATATATTATTTGTATAGTAGGTATATAACCTATATAGTAGGTTGACCTTAATATATAGCATATTTCCAGTCACCTACTTATAATCCCCCAGCTCCCTTAAGAACCTATTAACCTAGTTATAATAATGTATACGGGAGAGGTAGTTCCGTTACGTAATCAGAATTTTAATTGGAAATTAAGTATAATATAATAGCTAATAACGACCTAGATATAGCCTTTATAGGCTAAGGCCAGCAGCCTAAAGAAATCCCGCCTATTTAGGGCCTAGTATAGTAAGTTTCTAAGCTTATTTAGTATTTTAATAGGCTACTAATAATATTGGAATAATAGCAATAGGTTTGGAATATATTAGATATAAGTACTTTTGGGGCCTCCTAAAAGGGGGGTAACAACTTAACGGCAACTACTAGAGCCCCTAGGATTATCTATTTTTTAGTAATTTTAACCGTTAGGGACGAATTTAGCGCCTTTATAATTAAAAAGCTTACTAAATAGTCTCTCTTCTTACCTGAAAAATAACGCCTATTAAAACCTGAGAATTATTAATAGTAATTTTAAGTATTATTAATTCAGTTTAGGGCCCTCCAGATCCCTAATTTCCTTTATAACCTATAGGCGGTTACAAAGCGCCTTAGTGACCCTTAAAAAGCCACCCTTTTATTAACTTTTCGGAATATACTAAAGGAAGGCCCCTTTATTACTATAACTTATAAGAAGGACCCTAAATTTACCTTTAATCAGCTTTATTAATAGTACGCCTTAACCTAAATTAATCTTTATAATAAATTCTACTATTAATACTACTTCCTAACCTTTAATAATAGTATTATTATAGTGGATTTTAACGTTATTTTTAATACTTTAATAGGCCGTTTTAGTGTTTAAAAAGTTGTAATTGCGGAATAAGATTAAATTAACTACTATTTTAACGTTTTAGAACCCTAATTTCCATAGTAGGCTAAGTGTTCCAGGGTATTATTATAATAAAATTAGTAGATTGCGAATGCTAATATTAGGTTTTAAAGGCTACCTAATACCTTTACCCTTTTATATTTTTAAAAGGACCTATTTACTAAAACCCGGAACCTTGGTACCTTTTTAATACGTACCTTAGCTATATTATAAGCTAATTAAAAAAGGTTTAGGGAGTTTAAATAAGGTTTTAAAAGAGGTAAAGGCCAATAATAGGGTAAGTTAGGAGCCTTATAAGGTAATTCCAGGTTTAGAAAAGTTAAAAATTCGAAGAAATAAGGTAATTTTAGTAGTAAAAGGGCGTATAATAGTAATACTTTTAATACGGAAATTACCCTTAAAAGTGTTAATAAGACTTATAAAACTAGTATTATTTTTAGTAATTAGGGGGAGTTAGTTGCTATAAAGGAGGCTTTCCCTATTTATTACAACTTTAACCAAAGTATTATACTTAGCGTTAAACCTACTAACCTTAACGATACCTTTAGTAAACTGGATACCTTAATAAATTTTAAACCCTTTATTAATAACCCCCTTAAACCCCTTATGGTTAATCTTTTTATCAGGGGTAATTTTACTAAATAGTAGTTTTTTAATATTGGTTTTATAATATATATTTGTACTAATAAGGCCCTATTTGTAAAGTTATGTATTAAAAAATTAGTTATAATACGTACTAAAGGTAGCCTAGTATAGCCTTAAGGTATTGGAATAGTTAAATTTAAGCATTATACTAATATTATTAGGGGTAGGCCTTAATATAGTACTATTATACTAAAGGAGTGCCTTTATATTCTAACCTTTTCCGTTAATATTATTAGTAATTACCGCTTTTATAATTTAAAGGGTATGTTTATTAAAAATAAGTTTTACAATACTTTTAGGAAACTTATTACCTTATTGGATTTTAAAGGTTCAGGCTTTTATATTTGGTTATAAGGGTTATAACCCCTTAAAACCAATTATACTTAATAGGATTATAAAAGTACCTAATACTACTACTTATTCGGAAATTAACCTAAAGCCCCTACTATAATACTACCTATTGTAAAGGGGGTAACCCCTTTTTTAATATATTATAATAGGGCTTAAAGGGGTCTATTAGTAGTAATAATTAAGGCGGTTAGATTTTAATACGTTTATTTAAGCTATATAAAACTGGACCTTTTAAAAAAAACTGTTTTAATTACTAAAGGGATACTTAATTTTAGTAATATATATTTTGAATATATAGTTTGTAAAAGTTGTAATATTGCTAAATTACTATACTAACCCTCCTCCAAGGCTATTATTAACCCTTTTAACGTATTAGGGTAAATAAAGGGGGATATATTTATAATCCGCCCTATACCCCTGAATAATAAACCTTATGGGTTTATTTTAGTAGACTGGAAGATTTATTTTAAAATTATTAGGTTTTTAAAATTTAAAGATAAGGTTATTATAAAAGTAAAGGTTACTATAAAGGAAATTAATAATATTTTTAAATAATACCTAATATACCTATATTACGATAAAGGTAAGGAAATTAGTAGGCTTAGGCCTTATTTACGTAAAAAGGGTATTATTTTTTCGAAATCTAGCCCTTACGTATATAATTAAAATAATTTGGCTAAATATATTATACGGGTAGTTTTAAAACGCCTTAGGGTTGTAATGGTTGCTTTAGGGCTTTTATTTTCCCTATAAGGGTACGTTATAGGCCTTATGGTTAAGCTGGTTAATAAAATAGCAAATATTATTAAAAAGCTTACCTTATATTAGCTTTTTTTCGATAAGTTAATGCCCTTATAGGCCCCTTATATCCTGGATCTTTTTAATTATAGGGTTATAGGTACTGATTATATAGTATTAGTTCCTTTTAAAAAACGTATTTAATCCCAGAAACTTACCCCCAGGGGCGTTTAAGGTAAGTTGCTGGTTATATTAAGTACTTAAATTTACCTAGTTTAGCTTAGTTAATAGAAGGTTATTTAGATTAATTTTATTAAATTATACAAAAACCCTTCTACCTACTTATAGGGGCCCCAGGGCCTAATTAACGCTTTAGACCTCCCGGATATTACTAAAGATATAGAGGACTAGTACCCTAATTACGATAATTTTCCCCCTAAGGCGCCTACTAAGTTTGCTTTACTGGTAATATTATTACGTAAATTGGTTTAGTTACCTGTAGCGACCCTTAAGCCCTTTGAGTCTTTTATAGGAGATAAATTTAGGTTTATTATAGTAGAAGTCCCAATCTTATAGGTTATTAAGATTTAGCGAGAGGAATTTAAATAAGTAAAAATTAAGCCTATAGATATTATAGCGGATTTAATTAACCACTTTATTAATAGAGTTACTAAATAAGCTAAACCTAGTAGTTATTATAACCCCTTTAAACTTATTAAAGACTCGGAGCCTAAATCTTTTAAGTAAATCTTAAGGTACCCCCTAAAGGATTAGTAGTTAGTAGTATATTTTAAAGAGATATAGTAATTATTAATTATTAAAATCTTTTATTTTATTAAGTAATTTAAAGCTAAAAAGCTACCTATTATTACTAAATTAGTTATTAAATTAAAGAAGGATGCCTAGGGTAGGGTTACTAAGTTTAAGGTCCGGTTAATGGTTAGGGGGTTTTAATAGGCCCCTGGAGTTGATTTTAGGGAGATTTTTATAGTTACTATAATATCGTTAACCTAGTGAATTGTATTAGTATTAGCTGTTATTAAAAATTGGGAAATTGAATAAGTAGATTTTATAGGAGCCTTTTTAAATAATAAGTTAAATGTAGAACTTTATATTGAGGTTTTTAAAGGCCTATATGAGTTTAATCTCAGCAGTTTTAAGGTATTAGATTTTTTAAAGCGGTACGGTTGGGACCCCTTTAAAGATTAAATTATATTATTAGGTAAGGGATTTTATAACTTAAAGTAGGCTTTTTACCTTTGGTAATAAAAGGTTGAAAAGTTACTGAAAATGCTAGATTATAGCCCTTTTGCTAGTGACGTGGCTACTTATTATAATACGGTTTATAAGATTATAGTAGTTACCTATATTAATAATTATCTCCTTATTGGGCCCTTTATAATTAAGATTAAGGTACTAAAGGTCCAATTTAGTTAAGTATATAATATAAAGGACTTAGGCCCTACCTGTTACTTCCTAGGGGTTGAGATTTATTATAATAGGGTACGTTGCCTTTTATAGGTTAATTAAAAGGCTTATATTGAATAAGTTGTTTAGTATTTTAAATTTAGTTATAATAGACCGGCTACCCCTCTCTTTCCAGGATTTATAAGGCCTGACTTTTTTTCCAAGCCTTTAAATACTATTAAGATCTGGTTATTTTAGTAATTTATTAATATTGCTATATACGTTATAGTTTAAATTAAGCTGAATATAGTATTTATAGTATAATAGCTTTCCTATTAGTTATAGTAACTTATTATTACCTACCTTAAAGTAGTAAAAAAGCTCCTTAGCTACCTATTTTTTAACGCAGATTAGGGTATTTATTTTGGTACCTCTACTGATTTTACCTTTATAGGATATATTAATAGTGATTTCGCGAGGTATAAGACTACTATAAAATCTACTTATAGTTACTTATTTATAGTAGGTAAAGGATTAATTAGTTAGAAGTTAAAAAGGTCGTTTATAGTAGCCTATTTAATTTTAAAAGCTGAGTTTATAGGGCTTATAAAGGGTAATAAAGAGGTAATCTGGCTTTAGGGGCTATTTTCTGAACTAAAGTACCCTATATAGGGATTTATTTTACTAATAGGAGATAATAAAGGCGCTATAAATATAGTATATAACTTAAAATATTATAACCGTACGAAGTATACCCTTCTAAAATACTAGGGGGTAAAAGAAAGTATTATAAAAGGCAATATCACTATAATATACGTATTTATAGGGGAGATACTGGTAGATAGGTTGATAAAAGCCTTAATTTTAGCTAAATATAAGCAATTCCTCAAATTATTAAACCTTTTTAGGCCTTGTGGATTTTAAAGGGGGTTTGTTTCGAACTAAAAAGCGTACTAAGGCTTAGGGTTATAAAGGGGGTATTGAAATTACAACCTAGTTACCTTATAACTATAATACCTTTAGGTATTATAGCTTAATTAATCTACTACCCTAAGAGTACTACTGATTATATTATAGTAAAGTATAATTATTATAATTACGGGGAGTTAGTATTATAATTTAGGGGGGCTGCTAAGCCCCCTAAACCTATTAAAACCTATTAAAACCGATAGGGAGTTCCGGGGACCCATTACTTATAGGCTTGGCCTATAGGCGTAGTTTTAGCATTATTGTTATATTAACCCAGCTAACTTATTACCCTAAAATCCGAAAGATTCTAGCGTTAACGTAAATACCTTTCCCTTTATAGTATAGGCTTTCCTTTTATATTTTAAGGCCCTTACCTCCTATAAGATTAACCTATACCTACTAAGGGCCCTATAAAGAACCATTTCCCCTTTTATATTTCTAGTATCTGATTTTTTCCCTTTCTTTTATTTTAAGCAAAATAGTTTATATATAGCCTTAGGGCAACCTTTTAACCTTTGTAATCTCTATGCAAAGCCTATTATAGTTACCCTATTACAGGGCATAGACCCCTATATCTCTGCTTATTATAGTAGGTTAGTCTGCTGATCTTAGCTTCCTTTAACCCCGTCCCGGGTAGTTATTGTACCCTGAAAGCCTTCCGCTGCGCCCGTTACAGGGAACTCACCCCCTGTAACCTCCTATACTGGACCTCACTGAGACCAGTCAGGCTACATAAATTAACAAAAATATACGGGAAACGTATTTAAAACGGAATTAAATTTTTAATTAATAGGTTAATAAATAATAGAAATTTAAAAAAAAGGAAGAGAAATAAGATTTTATAAAGGCTTTAAATCGCTAAAAGCAACCTTAATATCGGTAATATTAATACCTTTTTTTTATTACAAATAATTTAAAAATTTTATAATAAGCTTACGCTTTGCTACCGTTTACGAATTATATTCCGTTTAAAAAGGTTTAAAACGAGCCTTTTACGTAACCTTTTAGCGTTATATAGTATTATTATATTTAACCTTAGCTTCGGCTAGGATATTAGTACTTTTTTAAATAAGTAATTAAATATTAAAATAATTATAAAATAATTTTAAAAATTAACCTTTAGGGGTAGAATTATAATAGGGTGGGGATTGTTAAATACTTTGGCTTTTTTTTATCTTTTTATTAAAATTTAATAATTAATGATTTTAAGTTAAGAAAAATATTAGGCGAGAATTAGGCGAGAAATATACAATATTTACCCTAATAACCTTTATATTAGTATTAAAATTATATATTTAGTAATACGTCTTTTTATAATTTTTAAAAATAATTATAAAAAAATTAGTAACAAAGGTAATAAAATTACGAAAATTAACGTTATTATTACTATTATTTTTATTATTATGTCACGGCACCAAACCAGGGCCGGTTCAGCCCGGAACCAGCAGCTATACGTAACCTCCCCAGCACCCAGTATATAACCTACCTCTCGGGAGCCAGTTCCCTTTGGCTCCCTTTGTGTAATAATAAGTCTCTTTCCCCAGACCTGAGGTTGGTACCGTAATAGTTTATTACACCTACCTCTTGGAAGTAGTAATTGTTACCAGCCCTTTCCTATCCCAGATTACTCCTCCTACTAGAACCTACCAAGAAACGGTACCGACCTATTACAAAACCGGAGTAATAACCCAAAATACATACGAGATTAAACCGTATTACAAATATGCCCCTAAAAACAACCTTAATAACCAGACGCCTAGAACCCGCCAGATTTCCAGCTACAAAACCCCCCCAACCCCTAATGGACCCTTAACTAGTAACAACTGCAGTAACTCCAGTAGCTAATTACCGGCGGATTTTACTGGGGTATACTAGTACGCTTTATCCGATTTTACGGCCCGCGCCCGGACCCGCCCAGGACCTACTACGCCTTACCTAATATATATACTAGTACTACGCTATATTTATAATGGCTAAGTTCGGATTTAGGTTCCCTGGTCCCAACCTACCCGACTTTAATCCGTTTAGTTTTAATTAAACCGAATTTAAACCGGCTAGCCCCAACCCCGACTTAGAAACCCCTAATAAATAATTTTAAAAACTAATAGACGTAAATACTGTTTTTATAAATTAATCTTAACTTTAATACTTACTTAAAAATGTAAAGGACCCCCGAACCGGAACGCCCCTGAACCTGGTATTCCTAGCCCGCTATACCCTTAGTAAACCTAACGAACTAACTACTAATTGCCTTGTTTTCCTTAATATAATTAATAACGTTATTAATAACCTAATAGCCCGTTTATAAACGGAAATTAAGCGAATGGAGGAGGTGGAATGGAAATGAAGGAATCCGAATAATTAGAAACTAAATTACGGGATTGTTATAAGAATCTTTAGAGAGTCCTTAATAACGGGAAAACCCTTACGAAAACCCTAACGTAATAAAAAGATAAGGTTATTAAGCGCGAAACCGCCTTTTAATTTATTAATAAAAAATTATAAATATAATTCTAGGAAAGTAAGGAAGTATTAAAATAAATGGAACGTTACTAATAAATACTTAAATATACCATAAATATCTATAAGGCCGAAAACAATAACCTTGCTACCCAGAATAATATCCTATATAGCTAAATACCCGCTTTTATATTAGGTTTATATATACCTAATTTTACAGAACGGATATTTAATATAAACCTTAACCCTAGTACCTAATAGGGCCCCCCAGCATAAATACCCTTTATTATCGTTTACGAAATACTACGGGTTTACGGTACTAATTTAAAGTATTTTAACGGCTAGATTTTAGACCTAAAATGTTAATAGGAAGAATACGTTAATTGGAAATCTATATTTGCGAACAAATTTATACTTAACTGATACGCCTACTTTAGCCTACTTAACCGTATCCTATATACCGCCTAACGCCTTATAGGCGATACGTATATTACGATTTGGGATTATATTGACGATATCTTATATAATCCAAATATCCCGGAAATATAGCTTTTTGATAATTAAAAAGACATCACAAAATACCTCGATATTATTTATATTATATATAATACTTACGCCTAAGCCCTCCGCGACTTTGCCTTACTAATAATAAAAGGCCGGATTTATCCTGATTTTATCTCCACTTTAATCTAATTTAGAAACCTAATTAAGAAAAATAATTGTAAAAAGGTAGAAGTACTCCGTAGTAAGATTGCTAAATTATACCGTAACGTAACTATTAGTAATACCGTATTTCCCGCTATTAATAATTTTAACGTATAAGTAACCTTATTCCGCGGAATTTATAATAATATTTCGGATAATAATTATTATACCCGAACCAATACTGCGTTGACCCTAATTACGAATACCCTAATTACTAATCTAAATATTATAAACCTTAGTGCGGTTGGTTTTAGGCGGGGGTAATTAATAGTAGAGGAACGGTAACGTTACCGCGATAATAACCTTTACATATACTATGGAAAACCAGGATACTGGATGCCTAGGTGCCCGAGTAGGCCCCTGAACTCCTACGGGCCGGTAATAAATACTACTAGCGCGGGAAAAGCCTAATCTTTAATAATTATCGCTGCTAAAAGCCTAATTAAGTTGCGAGAAAAAGGGAAAATAAGGATCTATATCTATATTTTATAAAATTAAACCTAATATTTACTCTCCCCTTTAAACTTTTTATTTTAGAAACGTAACTAGTTAGCGCTAACGTTATAGTTGATTTAGGATGCTTTTTTTACGGATTTATTAATAAAACCTATTTAATATAACGTAATTTTACCTGCTATAAACTCCCCTGCCCTTAGATTTTTTAATTTGTAGACGGGACTGAGGCTAGTATAATTACGGAATATTACCTCCTTGATTATAACCTGGAAGGATTCTATAAGCGCCTTTTACTTTATATCTGGTTATTAAATAGACCTAACGCTATTTTCGGCCTACTATGGTTACGCTACCATAACCTAATTATTGATTAGGTATTAGGATCCCTTACTATATATGGCTATACTATTTACGCTACAGATTATACTGGACCTAACCCGGTACTAGCCCTAACCTTATACGAACCTAACCTAGTACTTATAATTAATATTGCTTTTTTTAACGCTGTATTTTTCCTCTTTTTGGTAAAAGGTAAAGGTATGGAAGTTTTTAAGATATCGTTCGCTACCTTTTACGTTATTATAAGTATAATCCCAAATATTTTACTGGATTAATTTAATTTAGAGTCCGCTAATAATATTGTCCTTGTTATTACGTTAATAACGTTTTGGTTTATTTTTTTTAGCGAAAAGCCCGCGGAACTTATTGGGTTACGACTTTGTACCTTTTAAAATTGGATTAAAGAGGCCCTATAGCTCCGGGTAGTAAAAGAAAAGGATATTAAAAAATATTTGTAAAGTAAATTATTTGTAATTAATAAAGAGATTAAAATATAACTGCTACTAAAATACCACAACTTTACCCAAATATTTTAGCCTAACGAAGCCGAAACCCTACTACTTTACTGCCCCTTCGACCACTAGATAGAGATTATAGTAGGTAAAATACTATTAAATTATTAAGCGAGACCTATATTAGTACTGGAGTTTTGCGTTATTAGAAAATACCTTAACGAATACTTTAATAAGGGCTTTATCCGCCCTAGTACCTTATTGGCAGCGGTTTCTGTCCTCCTTACTAGGAAATTGGGGGGGGGGATTAGAATTTATATAGATTATTATGGACTAAATAATATTATAGTTAAAAATAGATATTTTATACTACTTATCCGCGAGACGCTGGATTTGCTTAGCCGCGCTAAATATTATACTAAGTTAAATATTACTGTAGCGTTTAATTAGTTGCGTATCGTACCTAGAGACGAATGGAAGATAGTATTTATTACTAGGTTCGGCCTTTACGAATACCTTGTAGCAAATTTCGGTATAATAGGGGTACCCAGCTCTTTCCAATATTATATAAACCATATACTATTTAATATATTTAATAAATTCGTTATAGTTTATTTAAATAATATCCTTATTTTTAGTAAAATATGAGCGGAATATTGTAAATACGTATAGGAAATAATATAGCGACTTATTAAGGCAGTACTTACCATTAATATTAGGAAGTATAAATTTGGGGTATAGGAGACTAAGTACCTTAGCCTTATTATTAGTATTTTTAATATTAAAATAAATTTTAAGAAAATTAACGCTATTACTAGCTAAAAGCCCCCCGAAATATTAAAGGACCTTTAATGCTTTATAAGCTTTGTAAACTTTTACTAATAATTTATTAAGAACTTTTTAAAAATCGTATAATTACTAATTAGCCTTATAAGTAACGAGAAGTAGCTAGGGGCATTTTTGGATAAAGTATTTTAAGTATTTTACAAGTTAAAAACTGCTTTTATTTTGGTATTGGTTCTAAACTATTTTAACCCCGAAAAGCGAATGGTTATAAAAGTCGACGCTTTTGACTAGGTATTTAGAGGAGTTTTCTTTTAATATAACGAAACTGGAAAACTCTATTTTATTACGTTTTTTTCAGCTAAATATATACTTATAGAGTATAATTACGAGATTTATAATAAGGAATTAATAGTTATTATTAAGGTATTTAAGGAATAAAAACCAGAATTATAAGGCCTTAGGGACGTAGCTAAAGTAGTTACGGATTATAAAAGCCTTAAGTATTTTATTATTACTAAGCTTTTAAATTAACGTTAAGTCCGCTGGTTAGAATTCCTTTTTAATTTTTAATTCTAAATTACTTATAAACTGGGTAAAAAAGCTATAATATTTAACGTACTTATATATATACTAGGTGATGCCTTTAAAACCTTTAATATTACTAATAACCGGATTATAAATAAATTCCGCATTCTTTTACCCCTATCCCTTTAGTAACCCGGTACTAGCTCAAACCCCCCTTTTAAATTACTTGCCCTTAATATATCCCGTTATATTAATGAGTATATTAATGTAATATACGAGTGCTTTAATATAGTAAAGATAATTTGGGCCGTTATCGAGGACCCTAATTGTAGAAAATTCCCTAGATTAATTAAATAGGAGTTTAAAGTAGCTATAGCTAATTATATAGTAGTTTAAGGGAAGGTTTATTATTATAATAGGCTTTATATCCCCCCGGTTAATAATATTTAATTCCAGGTTCTTTACTAGAGTTATATTATAGCATTTGCGGGCTACCTTAATTATTTTAAGATATATAATATCTTACGTAGATTATATTTCTAGCTACGGATATCCTGCGATATTACTACTTTTATTAAAGGTTGCAATTTATACGTTAGAATTAAAAGTTTTAAAACCAACCTATTTGGATTTCTAAATCCGCTTCCGATACCTTTCCAGTTTTGGATTAATATTTTTATAGATTATATCGAATTACTTCCCCCTTGTAAATATAAGGGACTTGAGTTTACCTACGTATTAATTGTAATTAATTAATTTATAAAAATACGCCATTTTATCCCTATATTGGATATAATAGCGGAGGGACTTACGGATATTTTCGTCTTAAACGTATACTAATTTTACGGCGTATTATAGTTCATAATTTTTAATAAAGGTATATAATTTATTTCTGCTTTTTGGAAAGAATTTAGCTAAAGGATAGGTACTACTTTAAAAGCCTTAATAGCGTTTTATCCCTAAATTAATAGTTAAATGGAAATTTTTAACGTAAAATTAATATAATACCTAAAATTTTTTTATTCCTTTTATTAAAATAACTGGGTTAGTTAGTTACTATTTACTAATTTGCTATTAATAATCAGACTTTTAAGATTACTGGCCTTTTCTCCTTTTTTACTAATTACGGATAGTACTCTGTTATAGGAATAGAACCTATTTATAACCTAATTATTATTAAAACCCCTTAGTAGTAACGGGAATTTCTAAACGCTATTAATATTACTAACCGGATTTAATAGGTTTATAAATAAGTACGTATTTTTATAGTTAAAGCCTAAAAACGTTATATGAATTATATAAATAGGTACTAATCCGACGCTGGGATATTTTAAAAGGGGGATTTAATTTGGGTTAATATTAAGAACCTTAAGATTAAATACCCCTTAGAAAAATTTAACGATAAGTAGTAAGGCTTATATAAGATCATTTCGGTTTACCCCAAGGTAGTAACCCTAAACCTACCTAAAAAATCTAAACTCTTCTTTACCTTTTATACCTTTCTTATTAAATATTATTAAACTGGCCTCTAGGGATAAGAGGTTATTAATAAGGTATATAATTGCCGCGCTATAAGTATAATAATAGCAATTAGCCTCCGGAATAAGGATAAAATAAAGGATAAGGATAAATAGTATTTTAATAAAATCCTTAACTTGCGTAATATTATTAAAAGGTTGGAATATAAGGTAAAGTAGTTGCTATATTAATTTACCTGGGAATTAGTAAAGAACCTTTATGGATGCGATAGTAATATTTAAAACTTTTATAATTAAAATCCTATTAAACCAGGACCCCCGGCCTGGTTTACGAATAATATAGAATAATTAAGATACTAAGGACGCCCTTGGAAATGGAAAATTGATACTAATTTTACTACGTTAATAAATTATTAATAAATATACGTTAGATACCTAATAGGGAATATTAAAGCAGGGTTATACCTTTGATTATTTTAAGTACCTGATTAAAATTATGAGTACGTAAGGAGGAACCTAAAGTAATAAAAACCCTTTTAAATATAATTATAATTAAACTATTACTAAACCTACCGTACCTAAAATTTGTATAAATGTAAAAATATAAAATCTACCTTATTTAGGGAAACGGGAGCAGCCTTATTACCCTTTAGGTTTAAAATAGCCTTTATTTATTCCGAGAGGATAAATTAAGTAATTACTAGCTACGTATAACCTTCGTTTCTAGGTAGTAAATGGAATATTACTTTGTCGTTTTAAATACGTTTAATCTGAAGCTAAATAGCCTTAGGTGTAGTATAGGCTGTAGCTGGATAAGGGAATATTGTTGTACGAATAAAACGATGTTGTTTAATTAAAGCTGCTTAAGCCTCCTAAAACTCCTTTGAATAATTAGCGGATTAGAACTGGATTATATAAAAATAAAAATGAATATATATTTAAGTACTTTTTTTTATATTAGTAAGATTATAAGATGAGTAATAATCAGATTTAGCCCTAAATTACGTATTTATAAACGTCTTTAGGACGATATTAATAGCTAGATGGAACTTAGCTGGCTAGATGTAATTACTATCGTTATCCTTCTCTTACGCCATAAGCTTAGCCTATTGAAAAAACTGGAAAAATTTGCGGGAGTTACGAGTTAGGTTTGTATTTAATTAAAGCGTAATTAGTAACTAAAGTACTATAAAATTAAGGGATATATATAGCCGAGTAGACCTGCTTGCGGTTATAGTACTAGTTGTAACTTTTTAATGTAGTAAAAGTGTAATTATAATATAAAATTATAAACTTCCTATTAGCTAGTAGAACCTAAATATCCTAAGCGGTATGTAAGTAATATAGGTAGGAGTGCTTTTTTATAAGGATAGGGTCCTTAAGCTTTTTATAGATGGCTTGCGGAGCGTTAGTAGAATGTAAGGGAATAGGAAACGAAAAATCCACTTACTTTGTTGACGGCCTTGGCCGCGCGCGCGTTGCGACCCTTAGGGGTTGACGGTACGGTTAGTTTAAGTATTTTCGATATTTTGAATAGTTGGATAAGGAAATAGGAGATAAAAACGAAATGAGGGCGAAAGTGTAACGGAATACGAGGGGTACGCGTGCGGAATAAAAACCAGTACGGAAAAATTAAAGGAAGTGTAGAAGAGGAAATTTCCCAGAACGAGGCGTGGGGATTATAAAAGCACCCGCTGCTATTTAAGGAAGATATGTAGTAGAGCGTTATGCGGGGTAACCCAAATCAGAAATAAAAGGTATACGGATTATATTAGAATAAAGTGGGGCCCGGCGTAGGAATGTCCCGGGCCGGGCTGAACTTTGGAGGCAGTTAAGGGCAATTACCGTTTGGAGCCCGGGGTACTATCACGGTACCAAACCGGGGCCGGTTCGGCCCGGAACCAGCAGCTACACGTAACCTCCCCAGCACCCAGTATATAGCCTACCTCTCGGGAGCCAGTTCCCTTTGGCTCCCTTCGTGCAATAACAAGTCTCTTTCCCCAGACCTAAGGTCGGCACCGTGACATATTACTTATAAAATATTTAATATCGTTACAATTCTCTTTTAATTTAATTATATCTTTTAAATTATTAAAATTATTATTAAAAGGGGTAGGAGATTTAAAAAGGGGTATAGGGTTTGGAATAATTTTTTTAAACTTGGGGTTTTTACTTAAAATTTTATTAGTAAATTAAATAAATATTAAAAAGTTGAATAAATCGCCCTTTATATTAATAAAAACCTAGATTAGATTTATTAATAAGACGTATATAAATAGGGTTAAATATATATTATATAATAAGAATCTTTCGAAATCTAATAATTATTATATTAAAATAATTTCAATAAGCTAATAATATAATTGGGTAAAAAGATCTCGCCAGTAGAAGGAAGGTATTTTTTTATAGGTTGGTTACAAATTGTTGCGGAACGGATATAGTATATATATAAATTATTCGCAACTATTTATTTTACCTTAAAAATAGTAAAATTAATAAAGGAAGCTACTATTCCAAATTATACACGAAAAAAGGGTAAAACGAAAAAAAAGAAGGCAAAGGTAAATATAATAATAAAAAGAGAAGGAAAAATTATATATATATATATTGTCTTACGCCGTGCATAGGGTGGGTGCCACCCACCGGCCCTAATGGCCACGCGGAACTTCTACCGTAACTACCTAGGTGGAAAACG
>Ga0247763_1000858_pt1 | contig 18171 bp, 9 predicted proteins | sample UWRJL141409B4_FD_179926 | JGI IMG/M metagenome (GOLD analysis project Ga0247763, IMG submission 179926) | Plant litter microbial communities from Arlington Agricultural Research Station in Wisconsin, United States - UWRJ-L141-409B-4 | ecosystem: Environmental > Terrestrial > Plant litter >...
GGTGATCGCGGCCGGATAGCGAGTCTCGAAGGAGCGCGGCTGAAAGCCAAACTGAGTTTCGACGAACATCGCCAGCTGCTGCGAAGCCCACCCCAAGCGCAGCAGCTCCTCGCAACGCGAGTCTGCACAGACCGCGAGGAGACACCCTCGATCACTGGCGGGCACGGCTCGCTCGATCAACTTGCCCCTCCCTGGTCGGGGCGCCCCCATGACTCGCAACGCGCGTCCGAAGGCGCAGCCCCCCCGCTCCTGGCTAACGGGCGTCGAGCGTCGGCGCTAAACTGCGAAGACATGAATTGATTGCGCGAGATCGAGGCCGCGCTCGCTTCCCGACGCAGCGAACCGCGATGGCACGCTGTCGCGTCGAGTCACGGGTGGATCCCGATGACCCAGCGCCGTCACCCGCTTGGCGATCGCTTCCACGTAGACTGAATTCGCCAGGATCGGCGACTCAGTTCTGGGCGGCTCCGAGCAACACTGGTGTTGCATCGCGTCGGCGACGGCTCCGACGCCTACATCCGACGGTGGGCGCTGGCGATGCGGCGGCCTGAGGAGTGGTGCATTTACGCCACGCGATGCCCTCGGTCGATTTCTCGAGCGCCCACCAGGGTGCCGGTGCCCGCTCCCTGAACGTCGGCGGGCGCAAACGGCGAAGCGTTGGCCAGCCAGAGGCACCGCTCGGTCCGTTTCATCGGAATCACTGCCCGAGCGTCGCGATCGCGATCTATCCAGAGTCCGAGCAAGTTAGGGAGTCGAGGGGCCGCGCTCGGCTCGCGACGCCGCAGTCCCACAGAATCCATTCCCTCCGACGCTCGGGAGCTCATCTATCCAATGTCACGCATGCTTCGGATCGCCGCCGCATCGGTCGCCGTTCTGGCGCCAGGGGCTCTCGCTTGCGGAGGGGCCGATGACGAGGGTGATCGTCCATCCACCACGCGCATCGAGTCTCAGCTCGACGAGGAGCTGGCCCAGGCGCTCGACTTCTGGTGGGAACAAGGGAAGGGCGCCCACGCCGAGCACCTGGTGCTCGGCAGCGCCGAGTCGGGCGGTACGCTGCGGCTCGTGGTGTTCGAGGTGCAGCTCGAGGGCGTTGGCCGGCAGCGCTTGTTCGAGCCCACGCCCGGCGGCGCGGCGTTTTCGCGGTTTGATGCAGGGCTGATTCGCGAGGTCAACCAAGCCGTGAGTGCGACCGTATCGGAGCGCATCGCGAACGAGCTCGGGGGTCGGGCGACGTTCGAGCGACCGGTGCAGGCAGGCCTCGACGCGGGCGGCATCGAGCCGCTGGATACGGTCGTGATCGGCTCCGCGCTGCTGGCCCTGCCCAGCTCACTGGTCGATAGCGAACGCGACCTGCTTCTCGACGCGCTGACGTTTGCGCACGCGGCGGCCCGTCGCCGTGAAGCAGACTCGGGGGACGCCGCTGCCTACTTCACCGCGTATGGAGACACGCTCGGCAGTGCCGGATGGGTGAGCGCTAGCACCGAGTCGGGCGCTCTCGCCACGGGCTCGACCTTGCTCGCCAGCGCGGCCCCACTGGCGTCCGCCGAGCCCTGGCTTCGATCGCTGGGGTTGATCGAGTAGGGCCTCGCGCTCGCCCTGCGTGGTCGGTTGCCGCACGCCGAGCGCGGGGCACACTTTGCTGCGAGCCCTGGTCACGGGTCGAGTGGCGCGCTCGTGCGTCCGGCAACTCACGGTGATCTGGAGGGGTTCATGACGAAGGTGCCCCAGCATTCGATGCGTTGATCGCTGGCGCGGATGCCGCAGCTCGCGCCGTTGCCGGCCCGGATGGCGCTGAACATGACGCCCTGAGGCGCTGGAGCGACGGGATAAAAGCCATCTCCCCAGCATTGGCCGGCACGATCGACGGCGCGAACGCCGCAAAAGTGATCGTACCCCATGCTGATGCTCTCGAACGCGACGCCCTCGGGCGGGGTCGCCGTGATGCTGCCCCAGCACCGCACCTCGCCTGACGCTCGCAGGCCACATCCGTCGCCGCGGGGCCCTATGCCGACGGCGGCCATCATCCCGACATTCGGAGCGAGGTTTTCGCTCCAGCACTGAACGCGGCCATCAGCGCGGATCCCGCACGTATCCCGGCTGGTGGCAGCGATGCGGGTGAAGGGGGTACCGACGGGGGGGCTTGCCCGGAGAGCTCCCCAGCACTGCACGCGCTGGTCGAGCGTGCGGATGCCGCAGCTGTGAGCCTCCTCGGCCGTGATGGCGTCGAACTCCACGTCTTCAGGCGGACTGGCTTGTGCGGAGGAGTCGTCGCCCCAGCACTGCACGCGACGGTCGACGCGACGGATGCCGCAAGCATGCCGGTCGCCGGCGCTGATGGCGACGAAGGCGACCCCTGCGGGGGCGCTGGCCTGGCCGTAGAAGTCGTCACCCCAGCACAGCACGGCTTCATCGCTCGAGCGGATGCCGCAGGCGTGGCCGTAGCCGATCGCGACGCTGGTGAAAGCGATGCCTTCGGGCGGGCTGCCCGCGGCCGAGGTGTCTCCCCAGCATTGCACGGCTCCGTCCGTCGAGCGGATGGCGCATGTCCGGTTGTAGCCGGCGGCGATGCTGGTGAACGCGACGCCTTCGGGCGGACTGCCTTCCGCTTCGGAGTTGTCGCCCCAGCACTGTACGGCGCCGTCGGACGAGCGAATGCCGCACGTGTGGTTGTAGCCGGCGGCGACGCTGGAGAAGCTGACGGCGGAGGGAGGGCGGGCTGGGCCATCGACATTACCCCAGCAGGTCACGTTGCCGTCAGCGACTCGGATGGCGCACGCCTGGGAGTCGCCGAGCGTGATGCTCGCGACGTCGACGTCTCGAGGGGGGGCCTCGTCAGGATAGCCGTCGCGCCAGCATTCGACCTCTCGATCGGGGGCGCGCACCCCGCACGTGTAGTTGTCGTTCAGGGCGACGCTGGAGAAGGCCACTGCAGCCGGTGGAGGAACCGCGACGGTGTGTTCGCCGAAGACGGCACCCCAGCACTGCAGGCGGCCGTCCTCGCTGCGGATCCCGCAAGCGTGCTCGAAGCCGGCCGTGATGCTCGCGAAGGCGATGCCTTCGGGGGGCCGAGCTTTGCCGTGAGAGTCGTCGCCCCAGCAGATCACGCCGCCATCGTCCGCGCGGATGGCGCAGTTGAAATCGTAACCCGCGGCGATGCTGGTGAAGGCCCCGAGCTCGGGAGCATTCGATTCCCCGTCGCCGTTGGCTCCCCAGCACAGCACGCCGCCATCCAGCGCGCGGACGCCACAGGTGTGGAAGCTGCCCGCGGCGATGCTGCTGAACTCGACACCCTCGGGTGGGCTCGTTTGCGCGTACGCGTCGTCACCCCAGCACAGCACGTGGCCGTCGTCCGCGCGGACGCCGCATGTGTGAAAGCTGCCGGCGACGACGCTGCTGAACTCGACACCCTCGGGTGGGCCGCTCTGGCCGTAGGCGTCATCGCCCCAGCACTGGATCCTTCCGTCTGCCGTGCGCACACCACACGTATGGAAGTCGCCGGCGGCGATGCTGTCGAAGCCCACGCCCGCGGGGGGGCTGGCTTGCCCGTAGAAGTCATCTCCCCAGCACTGCGCGCTGCCTTCCGGTCGGAGTCCGCAGGCGTGATAGCCCCCCGTGGCGACGGTCTCGAAAGCGACGTCTTCGGGCGGGCTGGCTTGCCCGTACACGTCGTCTCCCCAGCACTCCACGAGCCCATCCAGCGCGCGTACACCGCACGTGTGCTTCTCTTCGGCGCTGACGCTGTCGAACGCGACCTGTTCCGGCAGCACCGGCGCTCCCCAGCACTCCACCGCGCCGTCTCCCGAACGGATGCCACAGCGGTGCGTCGCTCCGGCGCTGACCGCGCTGAAGGCCACGCCCTCCGGCGGAGAGGCCCCGTCCGATCGCTGGTCTCCCCAGCAGTGGGCGCTCGAGTCAGAGCTCCGGATGCCACAGGCGATGCGCTCGCCGACGCTGATGCTGGCAGGGTCAATCCCGTCCGGTGCCACCGCTGGAAGAAGGCGCGGCCGGCCCGTGCTGGCGTTCCAGCACGAGAGGGCGTTGTCTGCCGCACGCGTCGCGCACACCTCGTCCGTGTCGTCCAGGTAGAGGGCGTTGAAGGTCGTGTCGAGCGGTATGGCGTCCGGTCCCCAGCATTCGACACGACCGTCGACGGCGCGTACCCCGCAGGCTCGAGTCTCCCCGACGGCGATGCTGGTGAAGGCGCCGTCGGGGGGCTGCCACGCGCCGCCGGGCTGGCTGTCGCGGCCCCAGCAGATGACGGTCTCGTCTGCAGCTCGGACGCCGCAGGCGGTGCGATGACCCACGCTGACCGCCGCGAGGGCGTCGGCCGGTGGTGCTGCGAGCGCGCCCGTTCCCCACGTCCAGCAACGCGCGCTCGAGTCGCTGGCTCGCACGCCACACGCGCTGCCGACCCCCACATCGACGCTCGAGAAAGCGTCGTCTGGCGGAACGATCGGGGTCGTGCTCGTGTCTGCGCTGGTCCAACAGTGTGCCCGTCGATCGTCGGATCGAATGCCGCACGCCACAGCCACCGCCGTGCGCCGCCCCTGGACATCGAACGCCGCGCGGTCCCACGGGCGGGCGCCTGCAGGCGGAGAGACCTCGAACCGCCCGACGTCGACCTGCATGAAGCGGACGCCCGCTGGCGCGGGCCGTGGAGCGGCTGGGCTACCCCAGCACGACGCCGTCGCGTCTTCCGAACGCAGGCCGCACATGTAACCGCCGCTGCTGCTCAACGTGTCGAAGCGAACGTCGGGCGGAGGGAAGAGCTTCTCGGGATCTCCCCAGCAGGAGACCGTTCCGTCGAGATGCAGCCCGCAGGTGACGTCGGACCCGGCGCTGACGCTGCGAAACTCTCCGCCGACGGGCGGAGTCGATTGACCCAGTGTGTTGTTGCCCCAGCATTGGATGGTGCTGTCTGCGAGATCGAGTCGACAGGCGTGGTTCGCGCCGACACTGATGGGGGTTCCACAGACGGGCTCGCCCGTCGCGGCCACGAGCTCGACTTCGTTGGCGCGGCAGGAGCCGCGCGGCGGGGGCTCTCGCCCCCCCGCGTCCGTCGGCTGCGTGCCGACCTTGCCACCCCTGCCGCCCGCGCCGCCACTGCCCGCGCCGCCACCGCCCTCGACGCCACTGCCCTCGCCATCGCTGCCGGCCCTTGCCGGAGTATCGAGCGGTTCATCCAGTGGCGTGGCCACGTTGCACCCTGCGAGCGTGCTGGCCACGGCAGTGCCGACGATGAGCTTCCACCACCCCCGAGCTCGCGGGCGGCTCGAGGACCCCGCGGCGACCGAGTGAGAGCGAGCCGAGGTCGCCAGATACCGCGAGTTCAGCGACACCATGAATCACCTCAGACACGGCTCGTGGGGACCGACGCGCTACCCCGGCGGCTCGGGTTGCGGATTGAGGTCATCCTCGTCGCAAGGCGGCACGTCCGGGTCCATTGCGTCTGGGGCCATTGCGTCTGGGGCCATTGCGTCCGGATCCATTGTGCCCGGGTTCGTTGCGGCTCTGCAGCGCACCTCGGTGGCGTCGGAGCCCTCCCGCTCAGTTGGGCTGGCCGCGCCCGCCGCCTGGTCTTGCCTGCCGTCATCCATCCCCTCCTGGGCCTCGTCCAACGCGGTGGGTCCGGCGGCGAGTGTATCATCGCCAGAACAGGCGGCCAGCGCTCCGCACAGCAGCCAGAGTGCTGAGCCTTTCAGCGTGTATTTGAACATGGTTTCTCCTTCGGGTGCAGGGGCGAGCAGGCCACCGTGGCCGGCCGCGTATCGCTTTTTCCAGTGGCGGAACAGGCAGCTCGAGTGGCGGCCGTGGTCACCGCCGGGCGAGCTCCGCTCGTACGCCGAGCGTGCACTCGAGCGTGGCGCCGCCGGGCAGACCGGAGCGTATCCTCGACGTCGTGGTGGCTCGGAGCGTGACGCCGTGGCGTTCGAGCCGGCCCTCGATGAGCTCCGACTCGACGGGCCTGCCATGACTGTCCAGCCCGCACTTCTGGTGCGGCAGCAGCGTGGCGCCGCTCGCATCCATCGCGTACTGGCTGGTGCAGCCGCCGGTCGTGACCGCGAGCGACCCGTCGGGGTTGACCTCAATCTCGACCACGTCACCCGCTTGCACCGGCTTCCGCTGCGAGGCACCGGCACAGTCGACAGACGCCTCGCCCGATGTGACGCTCCAGCCACCTGCGAACGCAGTCGCTGACGCGGAGGGAGGGCTGGGCGTCCCGCGCGGAGCACCGCGGGCCATGTCGTCGCTGCCTCGTGACCGGAGGTCTCGTGACGAGCCGCCCTGTGATGCGCCGCCCTGTGACGCCAGGCCCGTGGCGATCAGAGCCCCGAGGCTGAATGCCACGGCGATGCCACCCGAAATCATTGATTGGTTCATGCTGCTTCCTTCTCTGTCAGTCCCGGCGTTCACGGGCGTCACGGCGCGTCGAACAAGAGCCGGCGGACGGTGCCATTCTGCAGACCGCCCGCGTAGAGCTGCACCTCGTTGCCCATGCCCGCCGCGACCGCGAACGCCGTCGGGGTCGGCACATTGGCGACGACCGCCTGCGTGTTCGTGTCGATGATCGTCACGCGGCCGTCCGCCGCGACGAAGGCTCGCTGGTGGCTCGGGCTGAGCGCGATGGCGCGGCCCGGGGCGGGGAGCTGAATGCGACCGAGAACGGTGTCGGTGTCGACATCGATCACGCTGACGCTCGGCGGGGCGTTCGGCGAACCGAGGCCGGTCACGTACACGCGGCGCGTCACTGGATCGAACGCGACGTCCTGAGGGATGGTGCCGATGGGCGGCAAGTGAACGAATGGCTGAATCACGGTCGTGGTGCCATCATCGACGAAGGAGCCGAGCGCGGAGATCTCGGGAGCGGGCCGGTGTGCCATGGCGGCGAACACCGTGTTGGTGCTCTCGTCCACCGCCAGGCGCACCGGCGACAAGCCGATGGCGACCTGCGGCAGCTCGGCGTGGGTGGTCCCGTCGATCACCTGAATGATGCCGATTCCGGTGTTCGCGAGGTAGACGCGGTTCGTCCGAGGGTTGACCGCGACGTCGGCGATGGCCTGCGCGGTGCGGATCGAGAGCGACGCCACTTCCGTCAGCGTCGTGGTGTCGACCACGTGCATCTGCGTATGGATCGGCGCGGCCGGGCTCGGCGTATCGATGACGTAGAGTCGGTGCGTCTCGGGGTTGAGCGCGAGCGCGCGCGGCTTGTGGCCCAGCGGCAGGCGGCGCTCGACGCGCAGGGTGTCACGGTTCAAGACCACGAGCTCGCCCGGCTCACTGGAGATGTTGGGCAGGCTCTTGGTTTGATAGAAGTGCAACGCGTACAGGTTCGCTTCGTCGGCGACCATCTCCAAGACGGTCTGATACATATCGGGCTGAGCCGTGCCGAGCGCGACTTGCACGTCTCCGGTGGGCGTGCCGGGGACACGGAATATCTTCTCGTAAAAGCGCTCGTAGGCGGGCTGAGAGCTCGCGAAGGGGAAGCCCGTCAAGACGTTGGAGGGGCTCGCGAGCGCGGCGTCGAGCGGCTCGTACGCGACGACGCTGCGCCCCGGAATCCAATCGAACGGCGCTACCGGCAGCTGGTCGGCGCAGTCGATGCAGTTCGGGTCGTCGAAGCTCGCGATGACGTCGCAGTACGGGTTCGCCCCCGACGCCGAGCAGGCGGCGCTGAACAGCGCAGGCTGATGCAATGGCAAGCGCGTCGCGTCGACGCCCTCCGCCAGGAACAGCTCTTCGAGCTCGCTCGCGTCGCGCAGCCCCGCGATCAGCATGCCTTGCACGCTGTTGAAGAAGGGGTGAAACGTCTCCGGCATGTCGCTCCCGACCTCGCTCGCGATCCGCTGCGCCGTCGGCCCCAGGATGACCGGGATCAAGCCCAGCTCGTACGCGCGCGCCACGACGGTCGTGGGGTTGTCGGGGTCCATCAACAGCGGCACTGGGTTGCCGGCCTCCGCCGCCTGCGCGTCGGCGACGAGGTCAGCAAACGCCGTCAGGGCCTCCTGCTTCTCCGTCTTGTCGGGCCCATCCGGCAGCGCCTGCACTTCGGCCTGCTTCTCCGGCAGGCCAGCCGCGATCGCGCTCAGGTACAGCGGGTCATCCAGCATGTCTTCATACAGGAAGGCCAGGTTGACGAGGCTGTGCGCCGGCTGCTTGCAGACCTCGTCTTGAACGCCCGCCGCCAGGCCCGCGAGCTGCTGCGCTTGCTGCTTGGCCTTCTGCAACTGCGCGCACTGGCTCGGGCCGATCAGATCGCAGACGCACGCCTCCAGCGCCTCTGGCGTGGCCATGCAGTCGCGAACGAAGGCGAGCGCGTCGTCGACCTGGTCGCAGGCTCTGCGCATGGGCGTCAGCAGCTCCTCCGCGAAGTTGTCGAGCGTCACGGTCGACACCAGATTGTCGATGTCACACTCGACCTGCTGGGCGACGCACTCTGCGCTGTCGACCGCGGTGTCGAAGCAGGAGTCGCTCTCTTCGCTGAAGATGCTACAGACGGCGTTACAGGTCGCGTACGTCACCGGTTCGCACACCTCGAAGCAGCCGACGATCGGCGGGCAGACTTCGAGGCAGAACAGGTCGCTGCACTGGTCTCCGCAGCCGCCGCTGTCGCCGCACAAGCCGCCGCACGGCAGGGGCGGAACGCAGGCCGAGTTGCAAGCTTGCTCCAGGCAGCCCTCCTGGGCCTGGAGCACGCATTCGGTGTGCTCCGCCAGACACGCGACCTGGCGCCCCGTCGCCGCGATGGGCGCGAGCTGCAGATCGAGGCAGTTCTCGAAGCCTTGATCGCGCACCTGCGCGCAGAACTGCTGGTACTCGTCGAGGATGCTCCCGCCACCGTCGCTGCTACCTGGAGGGAGGAGTACGTGCGCGAAGTCGTCCAGCACCAGGCCCGTCCCGGTGAGGAAGTCGAGCATGCGCTCGAGGTTGCCACCCAGCCTCGCGTGCCCACCGGAGGCTTCGAAGCCCGCTTCGCCGCGGTACGCGCTGCGCAGGTCCAGCAAGAACTCCGCCACATCCGGCGAGCTCTCGGGTCGAAGGGCGCCGCGATACAGCCCGTGCGGATTGCCCTCGTCGCGAAAGGGCTGCTCGGAGAGCACGCCGCAGGCGTCTCGAACGGCGCCCTCACCCGACCCGATCGAGTCGGAACAGTCGAGGTTGGTGACGTTCTGGATCGTGCACTCGGCGAGCTGCAGCCAGTTGCGGCGCACCACCTCGGCCTTCTGCGCATAGACGTCGAGGCGATCGTTCATCGTGCCGAGGAAGCGCCAGATGGCGCGCAGGCGCTCGAGGCCGGTCGAGCCACCACCCCCACCGCCGATGGGATCGTGACAATCGACGACGCCGAAGGTGACGACCGAGAGCGGATCGACCGCGGGGACTGCCGCGGTCAGGTCTTGCATCAGCTGCGCGGGGAAGTCGGCGACGTCGAGGAACGTCCCCACCACGTCCGTCTCCTGGAAGCGCTCGGCCAGGTCGAACACCGGCCCCACGCGCGACCAGCCCCGCGCCGAGCTCCCCAGCTGGGCCTGTGCGTTGAAGAAGCTCGTGACCGGACCGCCGTAGAACATATCGACCCGCGAGTAGAAGTCGGCGAACCCCTCCGGCGAGCTGTCACGGGCTGCGGTGTCTGGAACGATCGCCGCCGAGACGGGCGATGCGTAGAAGGCGTCGAGGAAGGCGAGCGGCGCATGCAAGGTGAGCCGCTGACGCGGCGCGGCCCCGTCCACGAGGCCGCTCGGGACGAGCGCGTCGACGAAGCGCTCGACCGCCATGTGCTTCACCTCTTCGCTCGCTGGCCCGAACAGGCCGCTGCCGTCGCTGACATTCCACGCGCCGCCCGCGATCTCGTTGACCCACGTATGCGCGAAGCCGTCGCCGACGCCGTGTGCCAGATAGCCCATGATGAACGCCAGCGCTTGCTGGCGCTCTTCCTCTCCGCCCGGAAAGGCATAACCCGTCTCGTAGAAGGAGAGCATGGCGGTCGCGAAGTCGATCGAGCGCAGCTCCGACAGCCCGTGCCGGTGCTCGAGGCTCTCGCCGATGCCGTGGGACGGCGGCGCCGTGCCCGTGATCTGCTGCACGATGTCGCGCAGCGTGGGCGATTGATTGCCGTGGGCCCAGAGCTGCCCCGACATGGGGTCGAGGTAGCCGTCAGGCCCCACGCTGCCTGCGCGGAAGGCCTCCGGCTGAGCCAGGATCGCAGCGTAGGCCTCCTTGAAGCGCACCGGGATCTCGAGAAACTTGCCGTTGACCGAGAACCTCAAGATGTCGGGCTCGCTGCCGGCGCTGATGACGCTCGACAGGCGATCCAACGTGGCGTTCGCCGTCGCGACGTGCGTCTTGGCCTTGAACGCGGCTGCCTCGCGCGCCGGCAGCAAAGACAGCGCGAGCGCGGACCAGAACGACAGGTGCTTGACGACCTCGGTGCGGCTGCTTGGTTTTCCGGAGAGCGAGTGCGACAATGGCCGATGCATGGCGATCCTTTTCTTTCGCTCGGTTCGCCACAGAGCGAGGCGGCGCACGACGAGTAGACCGTCGTCGCCCCTCTTCCCCCTTGGCGTCGATACTCGAACGACGCTGCCCGCGATGCGAAACGTAAACGCGAAATGGGCTCAGCGCGCGAATGCCTGCACCGCGCACCGCGCACCGACGCCTCGACGAGCGATCCGTGAAGACCCGGGTGATCTCGTCGTCAGCCATGAGCGATGAGCGATGAACGAAATCGGTGCGACAGCCCGCACGCCGCGCGTCGTGCTCGAGGCTCAGAACTTCACGTTGCAGCCCGTCGTGAGGAAGACGGCGGTGCTGAGGGCCAGATGCGTCGTCGAGGTGCCGCTGCCGTCGACATCGGTCGCAGCGCCGTTGCGCGCGCGCTCGCGAAAGGCGGTCGGGTTGGCAGCGAGTCGCAGCGTCCAGTCCAGCGTGGCTGAGAGCGAGGTGGTCATGGTGAGCTGCGCCAGCGCGCCGAGCCGCTCGAAGCTCAGCGTCTGGGTCGCCGCCGCCGTCTGGCTCGACTTGTGCTGTCGGGTGAGCGTCGCGGACAGGCCCACGCTGGCGTCGAGCTGGATGATGCCGATGGCGGGTGTCGCGAGACGAAGCGCCGGGCTGAGCAGCCCAGCCCACAGCTGGTACGATTTTCGCTCGACGTCGTTGGGGCCAGCGTCGAACGACTCGCGGTAGTAAGACAGGCCGCCGATCGGCGACACACTCTCCACATCGCGCACCCAGGCGTACTCGAGGGCGACGGTCTCTCCGATGCCATTACTCCCGTCCAGGCGCGGCGCGACGGCGAGTCCCGCGGCGATCGTGACCCGGTGAGGCGGTTGCACCGGAATGGTCCCGCCTCGCTCCTGCATCTCGCTGCGTTCGATCTCGGCGAAGTCGACCTCGGCCATGTAGCGCGTCTGGCCTTGCTCGGTCTCGATCTCCGTCATCCTGGAGCTCTCGCCGCTGCGTCGCCACACGATGAAGTGGCCCACCGGCAGGGCGATCGGCATCCGCCCGTCGCGACTGCTCCACGCTTCTGCGAACACCGAACGAACGCCCTTGCGAAAGAAGGTGTAGCGCGCGACCGCCATCTCGACCGGGAGGAAGACGCTCGACCCGGTCTTCACGACCGTGGTCAACTCGAGCGCCCCTGAGCCGGTAATGACCACCTCGCGGTCCGGAACCTGGGTGGAGCCGGAGTCCGCCAAGGTGTGGCCGTGCGCAAACGCGTAAGCTTCATCCAGGCTGACCTTGCCATCTCGATCGACGTCGGCGGGGCCGCGCAGCCCGCTCAACAGATGACGAGTGAACAACCCGCCTTGCAGACGCCGCGACTCGAAGGCGACCTCGCCACGGCTCGCGGATTGAATCAGGACCAGGCCGCTGTACTCTAGACGCCCGACGTCGATGGCCTGCGAGCCCTGCGGCACGATCTCGAAGCCACGCTCCTCGACGCCGCGGCAAGCGTCGATGAACATCAGACGCAACCTCGCGTTGGACGCGCCGAGCTTCGTCTTCAGCCATTCGCGCGCGACGGCTTGGCCGCCGAGGTGCAAGTGGCTGTCGTTGCCGTGGCCGCTGTAATAGAGGATCAGCGTCGCGTCGCGAGCCAGGCGTCCATTGACGGCATCGAGCCTCGCTTCGAGCGCTGCCTTCGTGGGGTTGAGCAGTAGGTGGACGTCGCTCGGGGCGACACCGCCGAGCTCGACCATCAGCGTCGCGAAGTCGCGCGCGTCATTCGTGCCGAAGTTCAGCGGCTCTTCATGCTCGAGCCCGGTGTTGCTGCCGATGGCGACGACCACCTTCCTGCTGGCCGCCTGCGCGACGCACGGCCGCAGCCACAGGCTGCACAGACAGACCAACGTCAGGACTGCTGCGCGGAGTGCGATCATCGGTGCCGCCGCGGGTGCGGCCTACTCGGAGGCGAGCCACACGATTCGAGCCTGCTCCACCTTCGCGGGCTTTCCAGCCCGTGCTGCGGCGACTTCCGCGGGGCTCCCCAGGAGCACGAGTCCACCGCCTGGAGCCTCGGTGACTCGCAGCGTCGCCACCGGAGAGTGCACGCCAGCCGGGTACTCCTGCTCGAACAGGGGCAGCCATTCGCCGGCGTCCGAGAGGATGCCGGCGAGGACGGGGCCGCCGGTCTCGAGCACGAAGCGCAGCCGCAGCTCGTCGCCAGCCAGGACCGTGATGCGTTCCTGAAGGGCGCTGGACACCGCGCCGCGCTTGCGAATGATGAACAGACCGGAGCTTCCCTTCGAACGTAGCTGGTCGCCCTGCGCGCTGTCGCGCGGCTCGATGGCACCGGCCGTAGGGGGATCGACAGTCGAGGGATCGACAGTCGAGGCACCGACAGTCGAGGCACCGACAGCTGGCGCATACCAAGAGGCCTGGCCGGACCACAAGAACACGCCGGCACCGGCCGCGGCCATCGCGAGCGCCCCGCTCAGCAATCGAAGCGTCGTCTTCAAACGCCGCGAGCTCGCGTGCTCTGCACGCAAGCGTTTGATGTACGGCGGGCTCGGCAGGCGCTGGAGCAGAGCCTCGCGCTCGGCCTTCAGCGCGCGCAGCTCCTCCCGACAGCTGTCGCACGTTTCAGCGTGTCGAGCGATGGGCAGCGGCGAGTCTCCCAGGTACAGGAGCTCGAGCTCGCGCCGTGTCGCGTGTGCTCCGCTCGTCATGACCCGCGCTCCTCCAGGCGCTGCAGCTGTCCCGTGATGCGATCCAGCTTCTTGTCGATGAAGGGGCGAGAGCGCGTCGTCAGCTCGTGAATTTCGACCTTGGTGTAGCCCTCTTCGAAATACAAGACCGCCAGAATGCGCTCCTCGACGTCCAGCCTTTGGAACAAGCCGTCGAGCAGGTTGCGCTCTTCGAAGGCCGCGTTCCGCTCGGTGGCACCCAGGGTCGCCGCGGCTTCTGCCCGACCGAGCTCCCGCTTGCTGCGCGCCTTGATGTCCCAGCAGATCCGCAGCGTCGTGCGGTGCAGCCACGCGCGCCGTTGCGCTTCGCCCTCGAGGGCGAGAAAGGATGCACCCTTGCTCAGCAAGCGCAGCATGACCTCGTGCAGCACGTCGTCTGCCGTCGAGCCATCTCGAAAGATGCGAGCCGCCCAGCGATGGATGAGCACTCCATAGCGCTTGAAGATGTTCTCGAGCGCCGCGTCGTCCAGCTCGATGCCGCCGGGCGCTGGGCGCGTGGCCTGGGCGGCCCCCCCGCCGACAGTTCGCGACGGAGCGTCGAGCTCTTCCAGCACGGCACGGCGGACAGACGTCATATCTGAAAAGGCCTGGAGGTTCCCCTTCTACAGACACCCGAGCGCCCCCGAAATGTAAACGCACTCGAGCGAAAAGTCGGAGGCGACCTCATGCCCGTCGCCCGCCCTGACCCGACGGCAACGCACGATGGCCTGCGCCGAGTCGCAGACGAGAGCCGCACACGAGAACCGCGCACGAGGGGTGCGGGCAGCGCACACGACGACCGCTGATCGCCGCGTCTCTCGCACCTCACCTCACGCCACCGGCGGCGAGCTGTGGCTCTCGGGCGGCGGGATCGAAACGCCGGGGGTGCGCACCGCGCCCGTCTTCTCGAGCTCGGCGGCGGTGTAGATCGTCTCGTAGGTGCGGCGGAACTCGCGCCAGCTGCGCAGCTGGGGCATCCACTCGTCGTCCTCGAGCGCGAAGGCGATCAGGCGAAGGCGCGGCGCGTCGTCGCCGAAGGCTTGCATCAGGGCGACGCGCGCGCTGTGGTGGCGGAAGGTCTGCTCGAAATCGGTCGCCGTGCGGACCCCGAGAGACTTGAGCTTGCTCAGGGTGCGCGAGGCTCCGCCGTCGGGTGCGCTGCTCGCGGCTTCGACGGCGTCGCGCGCGTGGAGGTAGAGGATGCCCTGGTCGACGAGATCGACCAGGCGCGGCGCCGGGATGCGCGTGCGCAAGAGCAGCTCGATCAGGTTGTGGTGGCAGAGGTTCTCGATGTTCTCGATGCCCTCTTCGAGCAGGCGGGCCTGATCGTACAGGGTGATGCCCTCGAGCTGCGTCAGCGGGTCGCGGTTGTCGAGCGCGGGGATGACGGCAGACACCCAGCGGTTCTTGAGCACGCCGTACAGCACGGTGAGGCCCGTCTCGGGGACGAAGCCGATGAAGAAGGCGAGCAAGAGCAGGTGCCACGGCGAGACGCCGTCGACGGGTGATGGCGCGCTCGCAGCGGCGGCCGACAAGGGCTCGCGCAGGCCTTCCCAGGTCTGGCTGGCGACCCACGCGAGCACGGAGGCGATGATGATGCGCACCGCGATGTGGCTGTACGCCTTGGGGCCCAGATCGGCGCGCACGTAGCGGCGGAAGACCATGTTCAGGGCGAAGAAGTAGGTGCCGAGGAACGCGAAGGTGAAGGCCGTCGGGTTCGGCACGAACAGCGCGCAGAGCTCGATGGGCAGGCCGCTCGAGCCCGCCTTACCGAGCGGCGCGAGGGCGCGCTGGATGTCGGCGTGGGTGGGCAGCACCGCGACGACCCAGCCGAGCGCGAGCAAGAAGGTGCTCAGCACGATCGGGCCGAAGAAGAGCGGCCCGCGCCGCATGCACAGGGCCTCGGCGAGCAGCGGGGCGTAGGCGCGCTCGGTCTCGCCCACGGTGCGCAGCGCCGGGTCGAGCCGCAAGATGTCGCGATGGAACTGGGCGCGCATCACGTCTCGCCGCTGCTCCGCGAACAGGAAGAAGAGCATCGCCGGCAGCGTCGCGGCGCTGCCGACGAAGCAGGAGAACAGGCCCAGGAAGCCCATGGCGCGCAGCGGCTGCTCGCGCAGGGCCGCGAGCGGCAGCCCGCTCTGGATGAACATCACCCCGATCGGCAACCCGAAGCCCGTCACACACACGACCAGCATGCCGAGGCCGTGCCAGAATCGATCGCGCGCTCGGCCCATCACGGCGCTCAAGGGCGCGGCGTCAGCCCGTCGACGCCACTCGAGCCAGCGCGCGATCTCGGGCGTGACCGTCCACAGGAACAGCAGGGAGCCGAACACGGTGGGCAGCCAGGTGCGCGGCAGCACCGCCTGGATGATGATGGTCGCGCCGACGATGAGCAGCGCGCCCGCGACGGTGGTGGGCTCGACCGGCGGCTGATCGCCGGCGCGCGGCTCGCGCGTGATGACGTAGCCGCGCTCGCGCCAGATGCGCAGCTCGAGCCCGTCGACCACCGCTCGGGTGGTGCGCAGCACCCCGAAGGGGCCGAGCACCAGCCCGTCGCCGCGGCGCCGATCGATGCGGATGCGGCGCGCCGTGCGGTTGACGATCTCGACCTCGCTGTTCCCCGGACCCGGAATTGCCGCGCTGTCCCGCTTCGGGAATGTCCCGCTCTCTTCCTCCACCGACGAATCGAAGCCGTCGTCATCCAGCACTTCCGAGATCGCGTCCGACAAGTGTTCTGTCCCCTCTGCGTGCGCCTCTCGCCGTGCCCGGGCCCCCCCGCGTGGACGATCGGCCCCTGTCATGAAGACGTCGATCGCCACGCCCCGTCGCGGCAGGCGGCCTGAAATGCGACGGCAAAAAGCGCCAGGACCGAGCGCGCTCGGCCCGTCGCGGCTCGGAGCGCACCGGTTTGATCGACCGCCTCCGAACGGCAAATCATCGGCTGCTTCGGAGCGGGGCGTTCGCGAGGTGTTGCCCGGAGAAACGGGCGTCGCGACACGGGCGACGAATGAGCGCCGCCCGGCCCCGGCGCGAGGCATGGGGCGCCGCACGGGAGGCCCCACCCCCCTGACCAGACGCAGCGCCGCGCCCCCTTGGGGGAAGCGCCGTCGAGATGCCGCACCGCAACCGGGGTGGCTTCCGGGGGTGGCGGCCCGGTGCTCGCGCCGACGCGACGCTCGTCCGGCGCTGGCTCGGGCCAGCCCGAGGCGAGGTTCCGAGCGATCGGCACGGCGCAGCACGCCCGCGAGGCACCGAAACGCCCCAAGTTCGCGGGCAACGAGCGCAATTTGGCTGCCGCCCCTTGATCCGCAGCGCGCGCCGATCGACAAGTTTCGGTCAGGAGGTCGCGATGATGAAGAGACCGCTTTGCAGGTTGTTTCAGGCGGTGGGGTTCGTGGGTCTTTCGGTGCTGGCGCTCGGCTGCGGAGGTGGCGCGCCGCCCGCGGCCTCCCCCGCGGACACGACGGAAGGTGCGACGTCTGCGGCGGCGACGGCGGCGCCCGTGCGCGAGGCGCGCGCCGACGCGAGCCTGCTTCCGCGCCAGCTCATCTTCGGCAACCCCGATCGCACGGGCCCGCGCATCAGCCACGACGGCAAGCAGATCGGCTGGATCGCGCCGAAGGACGGCGTGCTGAACGTGTTTGTCGCGCCGGTCGACGACCTGTCGAAGGCCAAGCCGGTGACAGACTCGAGGGCGCGGCCGATCCCCTTCTTCCTGTGGGCGTACGACAACCAGCACATCCTCTACGCCATCGACCAGAACGGCGACGAGAACGTGCACGTCTTCAGCGTCGACGTGGCCACCGCGAGCGTGAAAGACCTGACGCCCTTCGACAAGACTCAGGGGCGCATCCAGGAGCTGAGCGAGAAGTTCCCGAAGGCGGTGACGCTCGGCACCAACGATCGAGACGCGAAGTATCACGACGTGTACCGCGTCGACATCGTCAGCGGGCAGCGCACGCTGCTGCAGAAGAACGACAGCTACGCGGGCTTCGTCGTCGACCCGGCGTTCAAGGTGCGCTACGCGATGAAGCAGCGACCCGACGGGGGCTTCGACCTGGTACAGTCGGACGGCAAGGGCGGGTTCAATCCGTTCCAGACCATCCCGGCCGACGACAGCTTGACGACGAGCCCGATGGGCTTTGACGAGTCGGGGCGCACGCTCTACTTCGAAGACAGCCGCGATCGCGACACGAGCGCCCTCGTCGCGTTCGACACGAAGACCAACCAGCCCAAGGTGCTCGCGGAAGACGCGCGCGCCGACGTGGGAGGCCTGATCGTGAGCCCGATCGACGGGCACGTGCAGGCGGCCTCGTTCGACTACGACCGGCGCAACTGGAAGGTGGTCGACCCCGCCATCGAGGCAGACCTCGCCTACCTGAAGACGGTGGTCGACGGCGACCTCGAGGTGCTGAGCCGCAGCCAGAAGGACGAGGTGTGGACGGTCGCCTACGTGGTGAGCGACGGCCCCGTTCGTTACTACCTGTACGACCGCAAGAAGAAGGCGGCATCGTTCCTGTTCTCGAACCGCCCCGCGCTCGACGGCATGAAGCTCGCCAAGATGCACCCGGTGGTCATCCCCGCGCGCGACGGCAAGTCGCTCGTGAGCTACCTGTCGCTGCCGCCCGCCTCCGACGCGGAGAGCACGGGCAAGCCCTCGGCGCCGCTGCCGACGGTGCTGCTCGTGCACGGCGGGCCGTGGGCGCGCGACGGCTGGGGCTTCAACAGCATGCACCAGTGGCTGGCGACGCGCGGCTACGCGGTGCTGAGCGTGAACTACCGAGGCTCGACGGGCTTCGGCAAGGGGTTCGTCAACGCGGCCGACAAGGAGTGGGCGGGCAAGATGCACGACGACCTGCTCGACGCCGTCGAGTGGGCCAAGAAGAGCGGCGTCGCCGACCCCGATCGCGTCGCCATCATGGGCGGCAGCTACGGCGGCTACGCCACGCTGGTCGGCCTCACCTTCACGCCCGACGCCTTCACCTGCGGCGTCGACATCGTGGGC
>Ga0247763_1000859_pt1 | contig 18164 bp, 5 predicted proteins | sample UWRJL141409B4_FD_179926 | JGI IMG/M metagenome (GOLD analysis project Ga0247763, IMG submission 179926) | Plant litter microbial communities from Arlington Agricultural Research Station in Wisconsin, United States - UWRJ-L141-409B-4 | ecosystem: Environmental > Terrestrial > Plant litter >...
CGACTGCACTATGGCAAAGTGCAGTCACCACAACTACGGGGAGTTGGTGTTGTGGTTCAGGGGGGCTGCCAAGCCCCCTGGACCCACTGGAACCCACTAGAACCGACGGGGAGTTCCGAGGACCCACTACTTATAGGCTTAGCCTACAGGGGTAGACCCACCACCACTGTTACGTCAGCATAGCCAACTTGTTGCCCTGGAATCCTTTAGATTTTAGCGCCAACGTAAGCACTTTTCCCTTTGTAGTATAGGCTTTCCTTTTATATTTTAGGGCCCTTACCCCCTGTAAGGTTGACCTATACCTACTAAGGGCCTTATAAAGAACCATCTCCCCTTTTGTATTTTTAGTATTTGATTCTTTTCCTTTTTTTTACCTTAAGCGAGATAGTTTATATATAGCTTTAGGGCAACCTTTTGACCTTTGTGATCTCTGTGTAAAGCCTATTGTAGTTACCTTGTTATAGGGTATAGACCCTTATATCTTTGCTTGTTACAGTAGGTTGGTTTATTGATCTTAACTTCTTTTGACCCCGTCTTGGGTAATTATCGTACCCTTAAAGCCTTCCGCTACGCCTGTTACAGGGGATTTACCCCCTGTAACCTCCTGTACTAGACCTTACTAAGACTAGTTAGGCCATATAAATTAATAGGTTATGAGCCCGGATTTTACAACCCTCGGCCGACCTTGCCTTGTTGCCTATAGTTGGTAACCACCCCCATAGCGCTTCTACGCTTTCCGTAGACCATATTGTCTGTCCTCCGGAAAAGCCTATATGCCGGCTAAAGTTGCCCTTAGTATGGCTATTAACCCTTTTGAAAAGCCCTTATGCCGGCTATAGTTACCCCTGTAGGTGGTACGGTGACCCCTGTATTGGTTACCTACCTTTTTGAAAAGCCTTTACGCTAGTTAGAGTTGCCCCCGTGAGTAATATTGTGATTCTTATATTGATTACCAACCCTTTGTTTACGTTACCGGTACTACCCACCGTAATTAGTAGGTTAGGTCCCCGTAAGACTACTATACCTTAATCTTCCAGGGGAATAATACCCCTTAATTTCTATTACTAATAGGAGCATTACCCCCTGAACCACTATAGATAGTATTATTATTATATATTACTGTATTTTAGCCTCCTACGTGCGATTACTACCCCTTAATTACGAACGTATTTAGGAGAACCACCCCCTGAAGAATACCTATACTTACTAAAATTTGACCCCCTATAGTAATTGTTACTATTAAATATACCATTTATATAGTAGTATACCTCCAGTCACCTATTTACGATTCCCCGGCTTTTTTAAGAACCTATTAACCTAGTTGTAGTGGTACGTATGGGAGAGGTAGTTCCGTTGCGTAATTAGAATTCCAATTAGAAATTAGGTACGATATAATAGCTAATAACGACCTAGATATAGCCTTTGTAGGCCAAGGCCAGCAGCCCGAAGAAGTCCCGCCTATTCAGGGCCTAATATAGTAAGTTTCCAAGCTTACTCAGCGCTTTAACAGGTTGCTGGTAGTATTGGAATAATAGTAACAAGCCCGGAATACACTAGATATAAGTACTTCTGGGGCCTTCCAGAAGGGGGGTAATAACTTAACGGTAACTACTAAAGCCCCTAGGACCACCTATCCTTTAGTAATTCCAGCTATTAGGGATGAGTTCAGCGCTTTTATAATTAAAGAGCTTACTAAATAGTTTTTTTTCTTACCTGAAAAATAGTATTTATTAGGACTTAAGAACTATTAATAGTAGTTTTAGGTATTGTTAATTTAGTTTAGGGCCCTTTAGATCCCTAATTTCCTTTATAACTTATAGGTGGTTATAAAGCGCTTTAGTGACTTTTAGAAAACCACCCTTTTGTTAACTTTTCGGAATATACTAAAGAAAGGCCCCCTTACTACTATAGCTTACAAGAAGGACCCTGGATCTGCTTTTAGTCGGCTCCGCTAATAATACGCCCTAACTCAGGCCAGTCTCCGTAACGAATTTTACCACTAATATTACTCCCTAACCTTTAATAGTAGTATTATTATAGTAAATTTTAATACTATTTTTAATACCTTAGTAGGCTGTCTTAATGCTTAGGGAGTTGTAATTACGGAATAGGATTAAGTTAATTACTATCTTAACGTTTTAAAACCCTAGTTTTTATAATAAACTAAGCGTTTTAGGGTACTACTGCGACGAGATCAGTAGATTGTAAATATTAATATTGGGTTCTAGAGGCTACTTAATACCCTTACCCTTTTATATTTTCAAAAGGACCTACTTGCTAAAACCCGGAACCCTAGTACCTTTTTAATACGTACTTTAGCTATATTATAAGCTAATTGGAAGAGGTTTAGGGAGTTTAAATAAGGTTTTGGAAAAGGTAAAGGTTAATAATAGGGCAAATTAGGAGCCTCGCAAGGCAACTCCAGGCCTAGGGAAATTAGGAATTCGAAGAAATAGGGTAATTCTAATAATAGGAGGGTGTATAATAGTAATGCCTTTAGTACGGAAGATACCCCTGAAGGTATTGATAAGATTTATAAAATTAGTACTATTTTTAGTAATTAGGGGGAGCTAGTTGCTGTAAAAAAGGCCTTTCCCATTTATTATAACCTTAACCAAGGTATTATATTTAGCGCTAAACCTATTGACTTTAACAATACCTTTAATAAATTAAATACTCTAATAGACCCTAAACCCCTTATTAGTAACCCCCCTAAGCTCCCTACGGTTAACCTTTTTATAGGGGGTAGTTTTATTAAATAGTGGCTTTTTAATACTAGTTTTATAATATATATTTATATTAATAAGGCTTTATTTATAGAGTTACGTATTGGAAAATTGGCTATGGTACGTATTGGAGGTAGCCTAATATAGCTTTAGGGTATTGGGATAGTTAAATTTAAGCCCTATACTAGTATTATTAGGGGTAGGCCTTAGTATAGTACTATTGTATTGAAGGAGTACCTTTATATTCCAACCTTCCCCGTTAATATTATTAGTAATTACCGCCTTTATAATTCAGGGGGTGTACTTATTAAAAATAAGCTTTATAACGCTTTTAGGAAGCTTATTACCTTATTGGATTTTAAAGGTTTAGGCTTTTATATTTGGTTATAAGGGTTACAACCCCCTGAAACTAATTATACTTAATAGGATTATGGAAGCACCTGGTATTACTATTTATCCGGAGATTAACCTAAAGCCCCTATTGTAATATTACTTATTGTAAAGGGGGTAACCCCCTTTTTAGTATATTATAATAGGGTTTAGAGGGGTTTTTTAGCGGTAATGATTAAAGTGGCTAGATTTTGGTATATTTATTTAAATTATATAAGACTGGACTTTTTAAGGAAGATCGCTTTAGTTACTAAAGGGATATCTAATTTTAGCGGTATATACTTTGAATATATAATTTGCAAAAGCTGTAATATTGCTAAATTATTACACTAACCCTCCTTTAAGGTTGTTATTAACCCTTTTAACGCGTTAGGGCGGATAAAGGGGGATATATTTATAATCCGCCTTATACCCCTGAACAATAAACCCTATAGGCTTATTTTAGTAGACTGGAAGACCCGTTTTAAAATTATCAGGTTTTTAAAATCTAAAGATAAGGTTGTTACAAAAGTAAAGGCTACTATAAAGGAGATTAATAATATTTTTAAGCAGTACCCAGTATATTTATATTATAATAAAGGTAAAGAAATTAGTAGGTTTAGGCCTTACTTACGTAAAAAGGGTATTATTTTCTCAAAGTCTAGCCTTTATACGTATAATTAAAACGGCCTAGCTAAACGTATTATACGGGTGGTTTTAGAACGCCTTAGGGCTGTAATAATTGCTTTAGGGCTTTTATTTTCCTTATGAGGATACGTTATAGGCCCTGTGGTTAAGTTGGTTAATAGGATAGCAAATATTACTAAAAAGCTTACCCTATACTAGCTTTTCCTCAATAAGTTAGTGCCCCTATAAGCCCCTTATATCCCGGATCTTTTTAATTATAAAGTTATAAACGCTAATTATATAATATTGGTTCCCTTTAAGAAACGTATTTAGTCCCAGAAACTTACCTTTAGGGGCGTTTAAGGTAGGTTGCTGGTTATATTAGGTATTTAGACTTACCTAGTTTAGTTTAGTTAATAAAAGGTTATTTAGATTAGTTTTATTAAATTATACGAGAACTTTTTTACTTACTTATAGGGGCCCCGGGGCCTAATTAACGCTTTGGACCTCCCGGATATTACTAAAGATACGGAGGACCAGCACCCTGATTACGATAGCTCTCCCCCCAAGGCGCCTACTAAATTCGCCCTATTAGTAGTATTACTACGCAAATTGGTTCAATTACCTATAACGACCCCTAAGCCCTCCGAGTTCCCTATAAGAGATAAATTTAAGCTTATTATAGTAGAAATTCCAATCCTATAGGTTACTAAGACTTAGCGAGAGGAATTTGAACGAGTAGAAGTTGAGCCTATAGATACTACAGCGGATTTAATTAACCACCTTATTAACAGAGCTACTAAATAAGCCAAGCCTAATAGCTACTATAACTCCTTTAAATTTACTAAAAATTTGGAGCCTAAATCCTTTAAGCAAATCCTAAGGTACCCCCTAAAGGATTAATAGTTAGTAGTATACTTTAAGGAGATATAGTAACTATTAATTATTAAAACCTTTTATTTTATTAAGCGGTTTAAAGCTAAAAAGCTACCTATTACTATTAAACCAGTTACTAAACTAAAAAAGGATGCCTAGGGCAGGGTTATTAAGTTTAAGGTCTGGTTAGTAATTAGGGGGTTTTAATAGGCCCTTGAAATCAACTTTAGGGAGACTTTTACAATTACTACAATATTATTAACCTAGCGAATTATACTAGTACTAATTACTATTAAGAATTGGGAAATTGAATAAGTAGATTTTGTAGAAGCCTTTTTAAATAATAAGTTAAATGTAGAGTTTTATATTAAGATTTTTAAAAGCTTATACGAATTTAATCTTAGCAATCCTAAGGTATTAAACCTTTTAAAACGGTATAATTGGGACCCCTCTAAAAATTAAGTTATATTATTAGGCAAGGGACTTTACGGCTTGAAGCAGGCCTTTTATTTCTAGTAATAAAAGGTTACAAAGTTACTAAAAACGCTAGATTATAACCCTTTTACCAGTAACGTAGCCACCTATTATAATACAGTTTACAAAATTATAGTAGTCACCTACGTTAACGACTATCTCCTTATTGGGCCTTTTGCAATTAAGATCAAGGTACTAAAGGTCTAACTTGGTTAGGTATATAATATAAAGGACCTAGGCCCTACCTACTACTTCCTAGGGGTTGAGATTTACTGCGATAGGGTATACCGCCTCTTATAAGTTAATTAGAAGGCCTATATCAAACAGGCTATTTAGTATTTTAAACTTAGTTATAACGGATTAACTACCCCTCTCTCTTTAGGATTTATAAAGTATGATTCCTCTTCCAAGCCTCTAAATACTACTAAGATTTAGCTATTTTAGCAACTTATTGGTACTATTATATACGTTATGGTTTAAATTAGGCCGGATATAACGTTTATAATATAATAGCTTTCCCGCTAATTACAGCAGCCTACTATTACCTACTTTAAAATAGTAAAGAAGCTTCTTAACTGTAACAAGCTGCAGGATGATCAAGGAAGATGCCCCGGTACTGAAGCGATACGCTGGCGAGTCACTGCTGGGATACTGAGCTTGTGTCGTAAGTGATGCATTGACTGATTCTTGCCGGAGGGAAGTTCCCCCTGGTAGGCCTGCGCGCTGCAGCTACTATTTAAGCGCTAACCAATCGCTATCGTTTCGCCGGCTGCACCGTACCCATTACAACTATCCCCCTTCTCCAAGAAGCTGTCCCCAGCTTTACTGCGGAATTGCTTGACTTAGTGAAATCGCTGGCTCGTTGTTGATAAGTTGAACGCGCTTGAGCTGTTGCCAATTCAGACGCGTTTCGCTGATACGTTACGCTTAATTCGCTAGTGCGTTTTTCCCAGTAGCGCGCTTTTAATTGCTAGCGCGTTTTTCAGGGTACTGTACTGCCAAACCCCCACCTTTTACCGCCGAATTCTGCCTACCCCGCCAAAACATTTCCAACTTTTTTGCCCTGCTCGCTCCTCCAATTTCCACCCTTACCATTACTATTGCGACTGACTATTCCCCTTCCCTTTTTTAATTAATTCGCGCGCGATTCGCTACTATATCGTTTATCGATTTTGACTTGTTGGATAGCTCTTTAGCTGTTAAGAATAATCCCTGTATGTATTACGTGCGTAGCGTTGTTTCGGCGTACTTTAAGCCCGGTTCTGATGAATTGCCGGCGCTTAGCTGTATTTTCGGGGTTAAGCCCAGCTTTCGGTGCAATTAGTGTACCTTTTGTAATAACTCCTGCTCCCCGGTAGGTTTTTTCGCAATTGAAACGATAGTGAAATGCTAACGAATTGGTACTAGGTTATTGTTGGAATGGAAGGCGACTTTACCGACTTGATAACCTTGCTGCGTTTGACCGATAACGCCTAGGATGCTTGCGATAAGGATAACCTAATTCGCTAGGAATACGCCGCCCGCGCCTATAAGTTAATTGCGGTATTCGAAAACGTTAAAAAGGCCTATTGTCGTACTTATGGCCTTTTTGGTGACCGTAAGCCTGCCGCGGTAAGTTTTTATTAGCTTTTCGCCCGCTTTGCGCTTGGGAGAATTTTTTGCTAATTTAACCCAGGCCGTTGTTATTAGCTACTAGTCCCTATTGGTACAAAAGATAAAGCTTTGGCTTAAGTTGGATCCTCGCCCGGTTTTGATTTTTAATCCGAAAATTATACGTCGCTTGCCTTTCTTTAGCGTTTTGGTTACTAATCTTTTCTAAGGTAAAGCCAAGGCTAAGGAGCTAACCGCCCGGTATACTTTTAAGCTGCGAGTTTAAAAATATTGCCAGAAGTTTCGTTTAAATGCCTTTTAAGTGGGCTATAATACTTGGTCCCTGGCTAAACGCTAGCTTCTCGCCTTTATTTTTAACCGGTTAAAGTTAGAGGGTATCTTTTCTGATAATATTCCTGATAATTTGGATACGTTAAAATCGGATTAGCGTTTGGTGCCTTTTCCCGATATGTGAACTGGATATTTTAAGTATTAGACTTAGGGTCTTTTACTGTTAATTCGGGGGGTTTTCGTCGGTGTTTCGCCTCTCTTTTATTCTTTTCGTTTTATTTCCGTTATAAGATATTAATAATTAAAAATTGCGCCGGGGTTTTTTTTTCCCCTTTTTATCTTTTCTGCCCTTTTCCTACTTAAGTGACCTCTTCTTTGCGTAATCCCTTTCGAATCTTACCATTAAGTTTAGTATATTGCTTAAATTCTCTTTTGCTAGTTATTAATTGTACTTTAATGGCTATTTTAACTACTTAACTAATTACCTCGTTTTGCTATCGATTCGCCGTTTATTCCGGATCTTTTCGATTTCCCATTCTTTATCGTCTTCCAATTCTAGTATTAGTAGGGGTTCCTATCCTGCCCTGTAAATATATAGCTTGAGTAAGCTAACGGGAAATATATTATATAACCTGTCGTACTTATCCGGGAGATACAGGTGATACGTTAGTGAACCGACCTTATTTAGGACCCGAAATAATTTAACGAACTTTGGTACGAGTTTTCCTGATATAGCTTTTAGTTTTAAGTTCTTAATTGATAATATTACCAGCTATCCCTTTTTGAATTTTTAACTTTGGTGTTTTTTGTTATAGTAGTATTTTTGCCTTTTTATACTACGTGCCCAATTTTCTCTTAATCGCTATTGTATTTGTTAAAGCTTTTTAACTCTTTTAACTGCTATTAGTACCTTCCCCTTTAGTAAGTTGTCCTTAACTTAATCGTGAAACGAAGGCGTAAAACCTATAAGCGCTTTAAAGGGTGTAATTCCAGTTGTTGCGTTAACTAAACTGTTGCAAATAAACTCGGCTTATACTAATAGGTGAGCCCAGTTTGGTTTTTCCTTATTACAAAAGACTTTAAGGTAGTATTTTAAGGTTTGGTTTATTTGTTCCGTTTAATTGTCGGTTTACGGGTAAAATATTATTAAAAGCCTTCTTTTTATTTGTAAAATGTAATATAAATCGCTTTAAAATTAACTTGTAAAGATAGAGCCTTTATTACTTACTACGCCTTTTGGCGCCCTAACTCCTCTTCGATATTTTATTTTGTTGTAAAATAGTATCGCTAATTCTTAGCTTGTTATTATCTTATTAATAGCAAAGTAGTATATTATCTTAGTAAACCTATTTACGATAATTAAAATCGAATCTACTTCGTCCCCGTTTCGGAGGCAAATTAGTGGCAATTTAGTAATAAGATTTATAGATAACTCCTAATAGGGCTTAGAGGGCTGTGGTAGGGATTGTAATTTTTTATAAGGCCTGTATTTTTTCGGCTTCCTAAATTGGTAGATATTGTAGGATTTGCAGTAGTCCTTAACGTTTTTATTAATATTATTTTAGAAATATTTTCGTTAAATCCTTTCCAATATCCTTTAAACTCCAAAATAGCCAGCTAGTAAATTATTATGGAAAACCTGGAAAATCGCCTACTTCGCGCTTTGCTTTACTGGAACGAATAATCGTCCCTTATAAAGTAACTTTTCGTCTTTACCTTATAACCAATACTTTAAATCGCGACCAAGTCGCTGGCTTTTCAGCCTCTTAATAACTTTTTGTATCCATTTATTACTTTTTTGTAACTTTAAAACCAAATCCCTTAACGGGGTACTTGGGTGGGGATCCAAGATACGTTCCTTTAAAGCTGCAGCTTTAGCTACCCAAATTGGGAGTATTTGTCTACGACCGAGCCAATTTGTAAAAGGTACCTCTTCCCCCTCGTTTCGCGTATTAGAAGACAGCTAAAATACTCGGATAAATCTTCGCCTCGGACCCTTATATTCTTCGGGTATTATCCAGGTTGCAAACTTTACGTATACTAATTATACCATTGCTATTTTATTTTTAAAAACTAAAAGCTATTCCAGTTTCTCCGCAAGCTTATCGCCTGCATAATCTGGTTTTTTCGACGGTATATCGGCTGGGTTTTACTTACCTGCTTAGTACTTGATACTAAAGTCGAACCCCGCCAGGTATATATACTATTTGGCTTATTTACCGTTTAGATGAGTTTGATATATAAAGCCCTGTAAATTATTATAATCCGAAAAGACGGTAATTTGCTTACGACTTCCTTCCAAGTAATATCTCTACTACTTAAAGCACTTGACAATCGCTATCAACTTTTTATTAGCCGTTGAGTATAATAACGCTGGTCCTTTAAACTTTGATAACCAAAACGTAATAGGGTGTTTTTAGCTGTTATTCGCCACCTATAAGAGTATTACGCCTATAGCGAAATTGGAGGCGTTGGTTTTAACGATAATAGGTTTCTCGGAGTCGAAATATCGTAAAACTAGTATATTCGTAAAGGCTTGTTTAAATTGCTGGAAGAACGCCCGTTTTTCGTTACCTAATTGTACGTTACCGGGTTTTCTACCGTTCTTTATACCTTTTAACATATCGTATAGCGGCCTAGCGATTTCGGAAAAACTTTATATAAAACGTTGAAAGAAATTGCAGAATTCGATAAATACCTGGATATTGTAAAATAACTGAGGCTCCGGCCAATTAAGTACCGTTTAAATCCGCGCTAAATTAATAGAGATTCCCTCCTTTCCTACTACGTAGCCAAGAAATTTGACCTGGTCTTTGTAGAATTCGCATTTACTAGGATTGCAATAAAGGTCGGCTTTTCGTAATCGCTTTATAACTTGCTAAAGATACTAAGTATGTAATTTTCGGTTCGGTAAGAAAATAAGGATATCGTTTAGATATACTACCGTAAAGGTATCAAAATACCCGCGAAGTATATATTAAATGTAATGCTGGAAAGTTGCAGGTACGTTGGTGAGCCCTATGGGTATAATAAGGAACTTATATAATTCGTATTATATTCGGAATGCTATCTTCTACTTTTCGCTCTTTTTAATCCTAATTCGATAATAAGTATCCTTTAGATTAATTTTACTAAAATACTGCGTATTTAAGGCTCGATTAAGAATCTCCGAGATAAGGGGTAGGGGGTAGCGATTTTTGATTGTAATTTTATTAAGACCTCGGTAATTTATATATAAACGTAAGGATTCATCCTTTTTAGGAATAAATATTACCGGTAATGCCGTTGGGTTTTCGCTGGGTCTTATTTACCTTTTTGCTAGGTTTTCTTCCAAAAACTTTTATAGTACTTTTAACTTAATTCTTAACAGTGCATATAGGCTACTATACGGGGGTATAATGTTTTTTATTAGGGGGATTGAGTAATTAAAATGCTGATGATGGGGTAATGCAGCTGCCCGTATAAGATTAAATATATTTTTAAAATCTCGAAGCTTGATAGGTATTTCTCTTCTTTTTCCCTTAGGGTTCTCCTCCTTTTCGTTTAGTAATAAATAATCCGGTATTTTCGGTTGGGGAATAATTATAAACGTATGTGCTTTTTTTTTACATGTTTTTAAGAATCTTCGTAGCTTTTGAATATAAATAGCTTTTAGGTTGATGGCGAATTATTACTAATTTTTACGTGGAAATAACAGAATAGCCTCCTTACTTAAGGTAGGTATACCTAGCAAAATAGGGGACTTTCCTTGCGAATAATCTTTGTGAATTGCAGTGTAGTAAATAGTTAACGAACGTATGTAGCTACGGTTATTAGTTATTTATATTGGTACTTCGAAAACTTCAAAATTCTCGTATGCGATTTCGTTAAGGTACCGTAAGCGTAGTACTTTTATAGCGATTCGCTGCAAATTGTGTTTTTAGGCGAAATTGTAATTAATAATATTTAGTTTGGCGTAAAAATTTAATTCCAGTATAATATTAAAAGGAAATGATGTAAGTAAGACGGCGTTGGTTTTTATCCTGGTACGGGTTGCTACTTTAGGTAAGCCCTTTTCGGCGTTATGGCCGATAGAAGAGGTTAGGCGTTTTCCTGGTTTTTCGGTACCGATTGTTGGGGGAGTTGCTGATGCCCCCTCCCTTTATATGCTTCTCGGTTCGCTTTTTGGGCGTTGAGATATTAGTTGGGGCAGTTTGGCGATATGTGGCTAATATTACTATAACTAAAGTACTGGATTATTAAAGAAGCAAGATTGCCTTTAGGGGCTTGTGGATGGCGTTTTTGGTATTTATGGGTTCCGCGCGCCCTGCGATTACCTTGCGATTTACTGGTGCCTTGGGGGTGATTGTGTACTGGGTGGACGTATTCGCGTTGGAATTTGCTAGTAGATTATATTCGCTGGGCCAATTTAACTATTTCCTTTCGTACTTCGGGTTTATTGCCGTAGTAATATAGTTTTAAATGCTTACGAAGCTTAGGATCCAATTTGGCGAAAAATTTTATGGAGCGATTCTTCTCGCTTTGCCGGGGAAATCGTACCTTTAAGCTTTTGAGATAGGAGTGAAACTTTTATGGCGACTGATTAATGCGCTGGGTGGCTTGTTCGAGTTGGTTTATTATAGTAGTATTTTAGTTTGCTATATTATAAACCAAAGTTTTAGTCCAGTTTTCGAAATAGGTTTAATCTTTTTCGTAGGTAGTTCGCTCGTTATTCGGTTGCGCGTTGCGATAATTATATTAGTAACTGCGAATATTGGAATCTATATATTTTAGGTTAAATAAGATCCGGTTTTTTTACTACCTGGAAGCGCTGAGGGTCTCCTTGGAAGGCGCGATCTAAATTTTGCAACTATTCCTAGCGGCGTCGAAAGGTTATTTTGCTGGTAAATTGGATAATGTTCTTGACTTTAATAGCTTTGCTCGACTCTTAAGATGGGGATTCGCTACGCTGGCGTTTCCAACTCGAGTCCGTAGCGAGTTTTAGTTGTCGTAAAAGCTCCTCTTCTTTTTCTTTCGCCTGTATTAGTTGTTTAAGGAAACTGATACGGCTTTGCGTCTGCTGCAATTTCGATTTTTAGTTTTTAGGCGATATTGTAACCGGCTTACCTTCGGGGAGAAATACTAGCGACGAAGGGCGAGTTGTTGTAAGTATACTGGTTCGCAATGTAACGCCCGTAACTGGGGCTGGCGGCTCCGGCTGATTTAGTACTGGCGATATCTTGGTTGATTGTGGGTAGAAGAATTAGAAAATGTAATAAGTTGCAGGATGATTAAGGAAGATACCCCGGTACTAAAGCGATACGCTGGCGAGTTACTGCTGGGATACTGAGCTTGTGTCGTAAGTGATGTATTGACTGATTCTTGCCGGAGGGAAGTTCCCCCTGGCAGGCCTGCGCGCTGCAGCCACTATTTAAGCGCTAACCAATCGCCATCGTTTCGCCGGCTGCACCGCACCCATTACATTAACTACCTATTCTTTAACGTAAACCAAAGCATTTATTTTGGCACCTCTACTGATTTTACCCTTGTAGGATATACTAATAGTGATTTCGCGGGATGCAAGATTACTATAAGATCTACTTATAGCTACCTATTTACAGTAGGTAGAGGATTAGTTAGTTAAAAGTTAAAAAGGTTGTTTATAATAGCCTACTTGACCTTGGAGGCTAAGTTTACAAGGCTTATAAAGGGTAATAAAAAGGCAATCTAGCTTCGGGGGCTATTCTCTGAACTAAAACGCCCTATACAGGGACCCGTTCTATTAATGGGAGATAATAAAAGCGTTATAAATACAGTATATAACCCGAAATACTATAACCGTACGAAATATACCCTTTTAAAATATTAGGGGGTAAAAAAGAGCGTTACAAAAGGCAACATCACTGTAACGTACGTACTTATAGGGAAAATACCGGCAAATGGGTTAATAAAAGCCCTAACCCCAGCTAAATATAAGCAATTCCTTAAATTGTTGAACCTTTCTAGGCCTTATAGATTCCAAAGGGGGTTTATCTGGAACTAAGAGGTATGCCAGGGCTTAGGTCTGTAAAAGGGGTATTAAAATTATAACCTAATTACCCTATAGCTATAGCACCCTTAGGTACTATAGCCTAGTTAATCTACTACCCTAAAAATACTACTAATTATATTATAGCAAAGTATAATTACTACAATTATAAGGAGTTAGTATTGTGATTTAGGGGGGCTGCTAAGCCCCCTAAACCTACTGGAACCTACTAGAACCGACAAGGAGTTCCAAGGACCTATTACCTATAGGTTTAGCCTACAGGGGTAGATTTACTACTACTATTACGTTAGTACAGCTAACTCGTTGCCCTGGAATCCTTTGGATTCCAGCGTTAATATAAGTACCTTTCCCTTTATAGTATAGGCTTTCCTTTTATATTTTAGGGCCCTCACCCCCTATAAAGTTAACCTATACCTACTAAGGGCCCTATAAAAAACCATCTCCCCTCCTGTATTTCTGGTGTCTGATTTTTTTCCTTTCTTTTACCTTAAGTAAAATAGTTTATATATAGCCTTAGGGCAACCTTTTGACCTTCGTAATCTCTGTGCAAAGCCTACTATAATTACCTTATTACAGGGCATAGACCCCTATATCTCTACTTGTTACAGCAGGTTGGTCTGCTGATCTTAGCTTCCTTTAACCCCGTTTCGGGCAGTCATCGTACCCTCAAAGCCTTCCGCTGCGCCCGTTACAGGGGACTCACCCCCTGTAACCTCCTGTACTGGACCTCACTGAGACCAGTCAGGCCACACAAATTAATAGGTTTATACCCTGTAATAAGGTGATTATAATAAGTTTTATATAAAGATTACGAAGGTTAAAAAGTTAAAGCTATATATAAATTATTTTATTTAAGGTAAAAAAAGGAAAAAAATTAGATATTAAAAATATAAAAGGGGAAATGGTTTTTTATAAGGCCCTTAATAGGTATGAGTTAATTTTATAGGGGGTAAGGGCTCTAAAATATAAAAGGAAAGCCTATACTATAAAGGGAAAAGTATTTACATTAACGCTAGAATCCAAAGGATTCCAGGGCAACGAATTAGCTAACGTAATAGTAGTAGTAAGTCTACCCCTATAGGCCAAGCCTACAGGTAGTGGGTCCTTGGAACTCCCCGTCAGTTCTAGTAGGTTCCAGTAAATCTAGGGGGCTTGGCAGCCCCCCTAAACCATAATACTAACTCCTTATAATTATAGTAACTATACTTTACCATAGTATAATTAATAGTACTCCCAGAGTAATAGATTAATTAGGTTATAGTACTTAAGGGTATTGTAGCTATAGGGCAATTAGGTTGTAATTTCAATACCCCCTTTACAGCTTTAAGCCCTAATACGCTTCTTAGTTTAAAATAAATCCCTTTTGGAATTTACAAGGTTTAAAAAAGTTTAATAATTTAAGGAATTACTTATATTTAACTAAGGTTAGGCTAGTCTACAGCACTTAAGGGTGCTGTAGCTACAGGGCAACTGGGCTGTAATTTTAATAGGTATGATAGAGGGATAACACAGTGTAAATAAATTTACGTAACGTTATTTTAGGTAGTTTGACAGCCTGTGTCATCACATTGTTTTACGGTACTGTAGGATACATGCTGACAGAACTCAAAGTCATGATATGATCCTCGTTATAATTTTTATCTGACTAAACCCGCAACACCCAATACGCCTTTTACTATACAGTCACTATTTCTAGTGACAGAGTGGGGACAGGGGCGAATTGGGCGTCGCGATTTTCCAGTTAGCATTTCAAGGGCTGTTAGGTAAGCGTGTGGCTTGTGTGGCTTGAGATGCTGAAATGCCAACACAGCAAGACAACCACGTGACCATGCGAGCAACCACCACCACTTTCCGTCAGCCGGAGGCCACATTTTTGGCAGTGCTGCGAGCCTAACGATTCCCCTCAGAGCTTTCCATCTGGTACAACGATTCTCTCTATACCCCCGCAAGGGCATATTCCTTCCTCGGCCCTTAATCATAATCGGTGATATGTAAGTAGCCTTAGTCCTAGGCTTTGAATCGGTATCCTGAGAATGTATGCAGACTTCTAAAATACCTCAACTAAACAAGGCATAGATTAGCCAGTCATCAAGACAATGCCGCACTCTCCCAAAGGTGTCAGATACGACAATTTTTATACACCAAAGAACGATGATTTCTATTCTCAATTCCTCTACGCAGAGCTGGGTACGGCGGACCGTAGAATTCGCCTACTCAGAATAAGATGTCTGGGATCGGAGACAAACGATACTACGCCGGTTAATTGCGATCTTCTTGACAATCTATCTCTCGCTATGATGACAGGTGGATATACAACTATATCGTACTTCGCTGGAGACCCAAACGCGACCGAAGAAATCAACATCAACGGAAAAACCTTTAATGCATTTGCCAATTTAGGCTATGCACTCCGACAAGCTCGTCGTTTCTGGATGGCTAAATTTCCTCACCAAGAGCTGCTGCTCTGGGCAGATCAGGTCTGCATCAACCAATCAAATGTCTCCGAGCGGTCATCTCAGGTCAGCTTCATGGGAGATATATATTCTGGTGCGCAACAAGTGCTGGTTTGCTTATCTACCGAAGAAGGGGTAAGCGGTGGTGTTGCTTGGCTCAACCGTCTTTCCCGCCATATCCCAAAAGACTACGGTCTTCTGAAAGAGACAGACTCTGACGACGACGACGACTACTCTATGTCTAAACAGAAGGAATTCTTCCACGCTCACTGGCACGAAGAAGACTTTCACCTTGGTTGGGACGCTTTCATTCGGACAATCCTGACTAGCCGCTGGTGGTCACGGGCATGGGTTCGTCAAGAATTCATTCGTTCTCCGAAAGCAATTCTCCTAGCAGCAAACGAATCGATTGATTGGGTAGACTTTTGGCCAGTGATGGATATTTACTACACCGCTACGTACGACTTCGACGAACCACGAGCAGATTTTCATCAACGTTCAAATCATGGCTTCGGAATTTCCAACTCTTGCATGGCTTGTGTCCTAGGCGAAGATTCCAGCAAATTTTGGACAAACGGAAAACGCATCCACCGCATGCTCGGAGCAAAGAGATCATCGGAATTCAACCCCGGCCGCCTTCGGGATTTGTTAGCCAACCTCCGCGACGCTCATCTCTGTGAGGCTTCGGACTCGAGAGACTTAGTATATGCCTTCCTCGGACTCAGTACTCACAATTACGATATCAATCCTCAGTATTCGCCAGGGAGTTGTTTGCAAGACGTTTTTCTTCAATTGGCTTGCAATGTTCTCTCACATACCAACAACCTAGAGACGCTAAGGTCGGCATATTTGACCCAGTCGAGAAGAATATCTGATGATCTTCCGTCATGGGTCCCGGATTGGCGAAACTGCCATGCTTTTCAGGAGGGCCATTTTAAATTCCCTGAAGAACCAGCAACCTTCGAAAAACAAGTATCGTGCTTACGCGAAGATGACCAAGGACGCAAGGATCGCATCTTAAGAGTTAGAGGTACTTTTTGTCAAACACTGCATTCCAGACTCGAAGGTTATCACCCATCATTCATCTCTGCTGTCGGCGACATCATACCGACCGCAGGAGCCGTGCAAGACGGTGATGAAGCCTGGCTACTTTACGGGGCTACGAATATTTTCGTATTTCGTCGACAAGAGCAATATTATCACCTTGTCGGTGAGATTTTGAGTGTCGACGGGCCACTGCCTATGGTTCATCGTCTTGTCAAAAACCTAAGAGATATGGTGGAAAGAGACGATGCTAATATCCGATTCATAGAAATATGTTAACACAGCTCATTTCATGATAATAATTAACAAGTGTTCTTGAGTGTAGACATAGATTACCGTAACGGTGCATGAATTATCATGTGGTTTCTACCTGAGTCACGGTAGGCAGAATAAAAAGGCTTACAGCGCTGCCTAAAATGTGGCCGCCGCGACGCAGGGCGGCGGTGGCACTGTGTGACGACCCGCAGGTCACCCTTGTGGCCGAAACGGACCAACATGTCCCCGCAGGTGTCACGGTGCTAAAACAGTACGAACACAGAGGAAAACACTGTGACCTCTGTGGTCTTGGCAACCTCTGCTGGGCTCGCGATGGTGGAGAACAGAGGCCAGTACATAGTACCTATCGCTCTCGTAGTATAAGATAACATCATCGTGACCACGATGAGTGAGGGACCCTTATGGTTCCTCACGCTAGCAATAACACTTGTTCAGTATCACCTACTGTTCGGTTCATATACTTTGGACCACGACCTGTGTGACAGAGTGTTATTTCAGTGAGAGTTCTGCTAGCTACAAACAGTCCCTTGTACCCAACCCCCTTGAGCATTTGGTCTCTGACCGCTCTTGCGATCTGTCTTCACCTTGAGTATCCCGGTACTCTGGAGCAAGCCGTAACACACTGCTTACGTAGTTATGTGAAGATCTTAGCTGTTAATTTGTGTGACCTGACTGGTCTCAGTGAGGTCCAGTACAGGAGGTTACAGGGGGTGAGTCCCCTGTGACGAGCGCAGCGGAAGGCTTTGGGGGTACGATGACTGCCCGGGACGGGGTCAAAGGAAGCTAAGATCAGCAGACCAACCTGCTGTAATAAGCAGAGATACAGGGGTCTATGCCCTGTAACAGGGTGACTACAGTGGGCTTTGCACAGAGATCACGAAGGTCAAAAGGTTGCCCGGAGGCTATATATAAACTATCTTGCTTAAGGTAGAAGAAAAGAAAAGAATCAGACATCAGAGACACAGGAGGGGAGATGGTTCTTTATAGGGCCCTCAGTGGGTGTGGGTCAATCTTACAGGGGGTGAGCCGCACTCTTGTGTTGAGAAAATGGAAGCGATATATGAGGTGGAGATGAAGTATTGAAATACCTGAAAGTCTTTTTTGAATTCTTAGTAAATACCTACGTCTAACGTGACGTGCCAACCGGCGTGGGAACTGCTTGAATGGGTTGATTGGAAAAGAGAGTAAGAGCTATGGGTCTCGAATATCAGAGACGAGAAACTTCCAGAGTCAATTTCTCCAGCCAGCTGGATTCGTCAAAGGCTTCGTCACTTTAACCTTTCATCTTGACAGCGAATATTTCTGCGATGAGAAAGTTGGTGAAAGGAAGGAATGTATTGTTCATTAAAAATACCATTTTAAAAGTAGAGATTACCCCTTGAGAATGTAAGCCCCGTCCATGTGATCCCC
>Ga0247763_1000860_pt1 | contig 18154 bp, 23 predicted proteins | sample UWRJL141409B4_FD_179926 | JGI IMG/M metagenome (GOLD analysis project Ga0247763, IMG submission 179926) | Plant litter microbial communities from Arlington Agricultural Research Station in Wisconsin, United States - UWRJ-L141-409B-4 | ecosystem: Environmental > Terrestrial > Plant litter >...
ACGGTATTATTGTGGGGATGCTGTGGGGTGGTAGTTGCTGTAAAAATAGGGGTGGTCACGGTAGTAAACCCCTTGCAGTTAGGCGATCAAGAAGTTAGAATGGTATGAACGGGGAGGGGAAAAAAACAAAAATGAATGATCGCGACGGGAATTGAGCCCGACGTGGGGGTCGAACCCACAACCTTGAGATGACGGAGTAAGTCCTTAAGAGTCTCACGCTCTACCGATTGAGCTAGCCGGGCTTTGGTTGGCCCTGATCGCTTGTTAGAGTAAGGAAGACCGGATGGATCTAAGTTCTTGCTGCGGAAGGGACATTCCTTCCACAACTTGTTCACACTCCACCAAGACTCGCTCCGTAAGACCTTTAGAAACGTCTCTCTCATTATTGATACCACGATATCCTCGGTGGGTCATGGGCTACAAAGCTTGGGGAGGCTGCTTTTGATCAGGACAATTGACATGCTACAGGCTCTCTGACAGAGCTGACAGGTCAAATTCGTTGTGTAACATGCAGCGGGAATTCCTGGAGCTTTCCCCGGTGAGTGTTTTGCTTCACCTAGGATCGGCCAAGTCACAGAGAGTGGGTGTCAAAGGGCTGAAAGTCTGGTGGCAGCCCGGTTCGCCCCGCTATTCGTTGGTGCAGCCTTGAACTCCATAATGGCTTTGTCATGGAAACCGAGTGTGAGTCTGCAACAAGGAGTTTTACCTAAAACGCATTAAAAGAGTCGCGCAAGGCAATTGTCTCTATTATTCCATTCGGAAAACGGCTTTCTTTGGTGTGCCACGAAAGAGAATTGATGAAAGGCACTTGATAGGCAAGCTCGGTAGGTCTTGAAGCAAAATCAGGAAGTATTGTTGCCCCGCGCATGGGGAAGAAAACGCCCAGCATGTTGTCGCATCCAAAGTGCTGATTGGCTCGCCTAGCGAAAAAGTGGCTGCTATCGATTGCATCGGCTGCGGGAATGAGCTCAGTCGCCTCACACCTTCGATCTCCAGATGGTTTTCCGATGAACTGGCCTCTGCCAACCCTTCGTGCCCTATCCGTCGCCCGGTCCCCACGGTTTCCACAGTGCTGTATCGGAACGACGCGACCAACTCCGCGGAGTATTTTTTCGAGACAGAACAATTCGCAGCTGCTTTGAGGCGGGCTCCAGAAGTGGGACGGGTTCTTGTTGAAGACGAGAAGTCCCAAGGCTCGCTAGGCGGTCAATGCTGGATGCGCGACGACGAGTCCCCGCCTAAGAAAGCCCACGAACGACGGTCATTGACAGCGCGCATCACGTCGAACCAGCTAGTCGATTGATTGTCTAGATCCCTGATGAATGCGGGAGACGGGGCGACCTTTGGTGAGACACACAGCAGACTTTGGTTCGACCGCAACAGGCAGGTACACGGGTGCCTTCGATCATCCAGGACGGAAAAATAATCCATAGAACGCTCCAGCGAGCCTGTCAACCGAGACGGCTGGCTTTGCGCGTCACGCATCCGAATAGATATATATATCCATTACCGCCCTCTGTCGAGTATCCAGGAGCCGGGACTGGAACCAGCCATCAGACCTGGCGCAAACTCCAGAACTCGCGAGCTTGATAGCCCTTCTTGGCCCGCCACCTCCGTTCGGACGGTCCACACTAGTCTACTACCCTAAGAGTACGGATCAGGAGCCTTGACCAGAGTCCCTCTGCCTCGCCCGTTATACGAACCGAGACTTCTGTCGTGTGCTAGAACCCCCACCCCCCCGCGGCGGCGAACCCGAGAAGCCTGTGGGCATCAGGATAGCGTCATTATCAGCCTTGGCAGGCGACCGGCTGTCCCTGAACTGCTGTTGGCTTTGTGCTGGTCCCTGTTATGTCTGCGCCGAATCCGAGGAAACGGCCGGCTCCGGGCACATCACCAATAGTTCCAATGCCGCTACAGCCGCCGTTCGTCCAAGGTCACTCGGACCGGGTCCTCGGTTGGACCCCTGCCCCCGAACGGCCAGGCTTTGTCGATAGCGGGTCACCTACCGTGAACTCTTTCACCGTCATGTCGCCCGCGGCGCCTTACGGGGCTCCGGTACCTTCCACCGCTTTGACTCGGAGACAAAATACTAGGGCTCTGGTTCACCCACAGTTTGATCCAGATTCTTGGAACCATTTGGCCGATGACCAAACCTCCTTCTTGCCACCAACAAACGGCAACATGGATGAAAACGACAGCATCGAACGCCTTGAGGAGAGGGCTGCAAGAGCGAAACGCGAGGCTCAGGTCAAGCGGAAGCAGATCCCGCCTTTTGTGCAGAAGCTTAGCAGGTAAATTGACCAAGAATTCTCATCCGCCCCCCGCCCTCGGTATTCTGACTCGAGACTTAGCTTTCTCGATGAATCTCGCAATACGGATCTCATCCGTTGGTCTGAAAAAGGCGATTCCTTCATTGTCCTCGACGAGGATGAATTTGCCAAAACCCTCATTCCCGAACTCTTTAAGCATAACAATTATGCGTCGTTTGTACGTCAGCTGAACATGTATGGCTTCCACAAGCGTGTGGGCCTCTCGGACAATTCTATGAAGGCGAGCGAGAGAAAGAACAAGAGTCCGAGCGAGTACCACAATCCTTACTTTCGGCGCGGTCACCCCAACCTCCTCTGGCTCATCAATAAGCCCAAGAACACGGGCCAGAAGAAGAAGACGCCTAAGAAGGACGAAATCGAGCCAGAGAGCGATGAAGACGGCGCAGTCGATGAGGTCTTCACCCAGGGCGCGGGCGTGCCTCATATCGGTCGAGCATCCAGCACTGTCAATGAGGTTGGACCCTTGCAGAAGAAAGATCTCGTTCAGGTCAAGAGCCAAATTGAGAGACTGCAGCAACAGCAAACTGCCATCTCGAACATGCTTAAGACGCTGCGAGCCGAGCATGCTCAGCTGTATCAGCAGGCCGTTATGTTCCAGGACATGCACAATCGCCACGAGAACTCCATCAACGCCATCCTCAACTTTCTTGCCAATGTTTTTAGGAAATCGCTGGAAGAGCAAGGTGGCGTGCAGAACATGCAGGATCTTCTCCAGAGCATCCTCCCCAACGGCCAAGGCCACAACGCGCCGCATATGCCACAGGGCACCATCGTGGACCTTGGCGAACTGATCAACAACAGACCGGGACAGAACACAGTCAGCGCGACCAACACGCCTAAGAGGCAGCAGCGTCTGCTTCCGCCCGTCCCTCAGCACCCTATGGGCAAAGCGAGCACCACCTCGCCGACATCGACGGGCTCGCCGAGCCTTCCATCGACATATCAGCCACCGAAAGTGGGCTCTGTCACGGAGGTATTTGAAGCCTCGCCAGCCGAGATTACGTCGCCGGCTTACATTAAGGATGAGTTGGCTGCCAATCCGCAAGAGGGCATGATGAGGATCATTCATGACACCAATGCGATCAGCTCATCAGGCATCAACTTGCCTCACGTTGCTGCTGCGACGACGGTCAACATGACGCCCGACCAGCGCACAAAGATGCTGAGCATGATGGCTGCTGCCCCGAGCCCTCCCACCGCTGGCGCCACATTACCGATCAACAACGGTCCCATGCTAAACCAGACGCCGACTACATCCGCCCCGACCCCCGCGACACATCCTACCGGCCTGTCACTGTCGCCCATCTTGTCATCGATGCCGCCGCCGAGCTTCCAAAATCTCCACGCTAAGCAGAGGGAGCTGGAGGCTATCCAGCAGCTCTCGAACGCGCAGGCGGCCGACATCAATGCGCTCAGCTCCCTACTCGCGCCCTTGAGCCCGTCGGGTAGGATCCCGGGATTGGACGAGCACGGGAACCCCGGTACCGACTACTTTGGGGGAGAAGACATGAGCCAGTACATCAATACTGACGCCTTCTCTGAGCCGCAGTTTGAGTCGCCATTTGGGAGCCTGGGTGGCGCTGTCGGCAGTACCGACGGCAATGATTTCAACTTCACGTTGGATGGCGCTGGCGACATGAGCGCCGGCGGCTATGTGTCGGCCTCAGCAGCGCCGACAACTGGGGTGGCTGCGTACGAGGGCGGCCACGTGTTCGAGACCAGTTCGGCTGACACGCCCAGTTCCACGGGCACCGAAGAAATCCCGCGAAACGACCTGGGGAGCCCGGAGCATGACGCCAAGCGTCGCCGCAGAGTTTGACAACCTTTGCGAGTTGAAATTCCGTCTCTTTCTGTCCAAGATCGTTCAAGGCTCTGAAGCGCATTTGGGTTTGTCCTGGGCTCGGGAGTCACGGTTTGGTTTGCGTCCGGGTTGGTGGACAAACTGCATTGGGATGGTTTGAGTTGGTCGGGAGGCACATTTGTTGTTTTGTTTGGGGGGATTCACTCAGGCCCTGGTTCACGAGTCATTTTGCTTCTCTTTACCTGTGCTCCATCATGGCGGGGGTTAGATAGAGCGCAAGTACATATGTCCTGGGCGTGACTTTTCACTTGTTTTTCACAATTTCTCGTTTCATTCAGAACGAAAGATAGGAGTTTGGGTGAACCTGACCATCACTTGTTTAGATATCCAAACGGTTTGCTTGGCTGCTGCTACTGCTGATTGTTGTGCTTTATGATAAAGCGTGAGATCCCGTGGCTTGACCGTTGATCATCGTCGCAGACATTCTTAGATCAAAACCGCTGCTAACAAGACAGATAGCTCCCTCGGCTGTTTTCCCACTTCCCCCATATCGCATACACATCCCGTTTGTACTGCTGCAGGTTTCAATAGGGACATGGCGTATCTGGCCGAGCCAATTCTCTGATATGTAGAGTGTGAGTTATTTATTATTCACAAATGATAGGCACATGATCTGTCTGGGCCACAAAGATTGAAGCTATTCAAGCGATGCCGCCAGTCACTCCACCTCTTCAATCCTCGGCCTGGCCTTCCCTGACCCTGCCACCAATCTATCCAGACTCATAGTAAGCCCAGTCACCCCCGTCAAACCCGGTGTTGCGCCCAAAACAAGGCCGGTCGGTTCCTCAACTGCATCAGCCATCAGGCGCGTCAGTTGCCAGTTATCCAGACTCTCTATGGCATCCCGTGCGTGTTGTCTGACAAGACCGTCCCCATCTGTCTCTGCCACAAACCCTAGCGTACGCATGATGTCATCTCTCGCCGCGAGGCCAAAGCCGAGGGTTTTCCCAACCTGCCTCGCGGCTTCTAGCGCTTTGACAAAGCTGAGGACTAGCAGTACGGCAGCGCGTCTCAGAATGCCCTTCTCATCCTCCCTTTCCAGCTTCAGTATATTCACAGCCAAGTCGACAGCTGTTGAAACCAAGCGCGCACCTAGCCCCACAACGTTCGTCTCCATAGCATTCCCCAGAATAGATAGTGCCGAAGCGCGAATACGGACATCCTCCATACCCCGCTTACTTTCCCAGCCCTCGACTATGCGGGTGAGGATCTCGTTCTGGCCACGTTCTTCCTCAGTTTCGTCGTCGCTGAACTCAGGGAGTTCGCCGCCCCATGCCTCTTCAGCTTCCTTTTTCTTGAGCTGGCGAGCGCGCCCCTCCCTCTCCTGCCGGGCCTTGGTCTTGGGTCGGTAGCCGCGACGGCTCGCAACAGAGACGAGGGCGTCTCCGACCTGTTGGGCCACATCGCCGGTAAATGCTTCGCCGAGTCGCTCAATGACTTGGAGAAGGGCCTCGCCGAAACGGAGACGGGCGTCAACGGTTGCTTTCTCATTGGCGTCAATGTAGTGGTCGAGGATTTCCTTGCTGACGGCCTTGGGGTGCTTGGACACGAGAAGAGTGTAGAGTTTGATTACTTGGAGGTTGATGTAGTCCTCGTTGTCGCTCATAAGGGAGGAGAGGAGGACCAAGATACCCGGGATGTCTAGGATGGGGCTTTGTGACTTTATGAGGTTGGAGAGCAAGTGAAGACCCTCAGACCTGACGGGAGGGGGGTTGTCGGATTGGGAGATGTAGGAAATGGCGAGGTTGTATGTCTTTCGATCTTCAATCCGGCGGTCTATAGGAGCCGCCGTGCTGTCCGAGGGGTCAATCTCCTCCCGGAAGCGGAGTAGGAGCGACAAGTTGCTAGCTGTTGTCGACACTTCTGGGTTGTCGCACCGGGATAATCTCTCCAGCGATGACTCAATGTATTTGAATACGTTGGGACCGACTTGAGACCTTTGAAACCCGGGTGTTGTTGCAATCATATTCAGGAGGCTGAGTGCCACACCGATAGTCTCATCATCTATTTCTGGAGCTGCCTGGGAGTCGGCCAAGACTTGACTCACTAGCTCAAGGATGTGCTCAGGCTGGCTTGCTAGCTTATCGGGAAACTTATCCATCATGGTTTGTAGGAGTTTAACTTCTGTGAGCTGGGCCAGAGGGTCCTCAGTCTTGGGAAGCTCTTGAAGCAGCACCTGTCCCGGCTGCGACTGTCTAGCTGACTTGAGCCACCTTCCGAAGAGGCCGATAAACGCGGTGGAGATATCCGCGTCAGAAAAGCTTGAAATGATGAGATCCAAAAGTATTGGGATCCTTTGGCTAATATGGTCGAGCGATGGCTGATGGATTGATGCAATCCCCCTCGTCTTGATGATCTGAAGTTCGCCACCTTTTGTCTCGGCGTAGACCCATTCTGGCTTTTGTCTGTCATAGCCGCCAAGGTAACCAAGATTATGAACAAGAGTTAGAAAGACAGGGGGAGGTGGCGAGAGTTTCAGGTATATGTTGAGAAGCTCTGCTGCTAGGTTGCTAGGCTTCCAGGTTGGAGACTTTTCAGTCTGCCAGCATGACAAAGCCCAAAGAGGTAAAAGCAAGGGCGCAAGCAATCGTTTACATAGCCCAGGATTAGGGTGAGAGACAACCAAGGAGTGTAAACGGCGCAGAGCGATTGTTAATCTAGTCGGTGAAACGAGAACCTGGTCCGAGGTCAAGTCGATGATCACATCCATATCATCGCCAGAGCTGAGAGCTTTGTCGTCTGGTGGCGGTCTAATGCTCTGAAGCATGGGCTCGGCAAGATACTTCCAGCCAGTAGTTCCTTTACTAGGGTCAGCCAGTGACAAATGCCTGTGTGTCTAGCACAAAGAGTTCCATACCAGGAGCTCCAGAGGTTTTGCGGCCCAGAATGCCGAAGCCTATGATGTAGGAGGCGGCTTTTGTCAATTCGGGGCCTTCACGGCCATCAAGGAGTTCTAGCAGCTGGCTGGAAATGCCCGAGTACCACGTCTCAGGGGTTACCGAAGCAGGAGGCACCGATAGCAAGTTGCTCGCCATTGCAAGGGCCTCATGGGTGATGTTGGCGCCCTTTTTTTGCGGGACAGCAGCCTCAGAGAGTCTGATAGTGCTGGAAGGATGAACAGCGAATACAAACTCTAGAGTGGCGCGAGTTCCATCCGGCCGCAACGGTAGGAGAGTAAGCCTCTCAACCAGCTTGGAGCGAAGCCATGACGGAGCGTGACCCGGACGAGTCAAGATGCTGAGAGCACCGACCAGATTGAGTGTCTTCGTCCTACGGTTCGCGTTAGAGGGTCAAGTGCTCAAGATTCAAGAATACCCTGGCCTTCTTGCCTCTGCATCAGCTGCTCAAACTCATTCTGTCCTTGCGCCCTCACGTGTTCACTAGCATCGGGATTGAACGCCTTGTTGCCCGCATCGAGGATCGACTGCATCAGCCTCTGGCGGGCGTTGGCAGTGGGGCGAGAATGATGATCCATGTCGATCCAAGTTTCAGTTCAAAGCAGAAAACTGGAAAAACAGGAAGAAATGAAGAGAGCCAAGTGTCTAGATATGTATTCTTACTGCCTACACCGATCGGTCTTTCTTCTTGCCAAACAGGAGGAAACTGGCCAGTTTCTTCCCATTGCAGAGCTGCAGTCGGCGACCCAGCCAGGCCCGTGACTTCGCGGAGCACCAGCCCACTATAAAATAGTGGGCCCCCAAACTCTCCACCGCCATAAAGCGCGTCTCCGCGTTTCCTCCTCTCCCTTTCCTTCTCATCCTCAACACCACGAGTGCTCTGCGCAATTCCCACCAAGCACCTCCTCGACTTGCAATTCCTCCGTACCCTCAGATCCCCGCTCGAAATGCAGTCGCTCGTCAATGCACCCCTCGCGCAGCCCGATCGCACAGCCCGGTTTTTGACGCGTCTCAAGCCCAAGCCCGTTTTTCACCTTCTCGTGCACGTCGCCTCCCCCACAGTTCTCCGATCCCAGTTTCCCGAAAGGGATGTCTTTTGACCACCCGGCAGAGCTGGTTCACCGCAACACGTCGCAGTTTCGGCTCCCGTATCGGATCTAGGCCAATCTGCTGCGTTTGGATCTGTTGTGGCTCCCCTTGTCCCCCGAGACAAGCCAGTTCTATCGGGTGAATTGGCCTCGGAACTTAACCCTAAGTTTACTTCTGGTTTAAAAGTCTCGCGCTCAGCTAGTCATTCGAGTCATCTTCTACGTCCTAGTTGTCTGCGGGCGGCTGGCTGCTGGAAGCATGGGGCTGGCGGTTGCTGGCCGGCTTCTGGCGCTGGCTTCTGGGACGACCAGGGGCCGAAGGATGACAAGAGCTTCCAGGCGCCGGTATCCCCAGCGGGGAAGTGTTCGTCCTATGAGCCGACACGGTAAGAGCCTCTGGTCTGATGGCCGCTCGTCAGGACGGAACCCTGGAAATCGACTCTGGCCCAGATGGATTTCTCTGGAGGTGTTGGATGGGGAGTACTTGGAGTGGACTGGGGCTGGCAACGGGGACCACATGTTGCAGCAGCCCTCCTCAAATGTGAGGTTGGGTTGCCGAGGGAGAGGGAGAGTGCAGCTTGGCCACGCACGATCACGCATCGTTTCACCTTGTCGACAGTTCACCTCGCCGGAATCACACTTGGTGTGAGCGGGCCTGCTCGACTGCGTACGGAAACGGAACGAGTGATACTTATGCCTTGCTGTCGCGCTCTCGGTACCCTCGATCTCTCCATGTTCGCTCTGCAACAGGGTCGCCCTGTCATGCCGCCAATCCAGGTATCCATCGACTCCCAGGGCCACGCTCGGCAGAGATGTCGACGTGTCATGCGTTGCATGAAATCTGGCCAGGCGCGTTAACTGACGCTCGTGAGCTCTGTCCAGCGAGTTGTCTGACGCCAGAAACACTGCACCTTCCGCGCGGCTCAGTCCAAGTGGAAGGTGTATTGCCTTCCATGTTCCGGAAGGATACATGCAGAAGATGACAGCACGGTTTTTGAGGACGTATTTTGTCCGTGCGCCAATGCCCTCCCTGATATCTGCTCCGCAGCGTGGACGGGGAGAGGAATCAAAAACTAGTCTTTGTTGGCAGTGCCATCGCACGGAGAAATGGGCCGGCTGGCGATCGACTACCGGTGTTGTGGCTCGGACTGCGGTGCTTGACGGGGCTTGCATTGATGACAGCAAGATTTTTCCAGGAATGGAAGGCATTGAGGCCTGGAAACTTGGTCGGCGTGACGGATCCATGGTCATCTTAGGTGGCGTTTTGAGGACCATGGCGTTGCGTCTTGCATGTTGATGATGGCGGGAGCGGAAAGAGACTAGGAACTGGGACCCATCTCGAGTTGGCGTCAAAGTTTCGTGCTTGTCTGGGACCTGGCCCCTCTTTCCGTTCCTCGTTCGGATTTGGCGCGTTTGAGGCAAGCCTTGTGTCCGACGTCATCATATTGGAATGGGCAGGCCTCTTGGGGGGTAGCCCAGGTTGTCCTCGCTCCAGAAATGGCGGGAGGGCAGCCCCTCTTTTTGGAGGATAAGTCTCTCTCCTATTCTTTTCGCTTTCGATGCTAACTGTCTCAGAAGATGTTGATTTTCAGACCAGGTTTCCAATCCACGCATTCACATTTGCGCCGGTATTACAACCCGTGACAAGTATCATGTAAGATCCCATCTTGGTGGGGGGCGAATTCGGACCCTGCGCCTCCACGCGGTGCCACTGGGAAACCTAGTCCCAAACGCAATGGTGTAGTTCATGACCAGAGCCAGAGCAGAGACGTACAGTTGGCACGCATGGCTGGCGTGACAGAGTAGCACCTGCGGCGTTTCGTTCCGCTTTCCCACATTTCAGCAAAATGCTCAGTTTCCGAGGAATCATTTCTTGGAATGTTCGCCATACGTGCATCCCCACACAGTTCGGCAGCTAGGCCGAACTTTTAGGATGTCTTGGTGGAATATGGCCAACAGGTGGTGCTCCTTGGCTCACATTTGCATACACACAATTTGCCCTCGTTTCAGTGAGCATGCTTAGTTCTTCCATCGCCTCGGCCGGCGTGCCCGTGCGACATTCGTATACACACGGTTCGAGCGCATCCCGAACCAGAGAGAATGTTTGGTCGCCAAACCGTCCAGAACGTGGCACTTTAATGGGTATGATCGTAGTGATGATACCATTAGGTTGACATAACCCAACATGAGAGTGGCCCCACCCAACACAAAGGCTGAAGACAACCCCCCCCCCCCCCCCCCCCAAAAAAGTGTCTCGAGTACTTCTTTCCCCTTATTGAACACTGGCCGTCTATTCCACAAAGGATAAGGCTCCCTGGAACGACAACAAAACGCGACGCGACAGAAGTTGGTGATACTAGATATTTCTATCTAATCTAGCATTTGAGGACAGGACAGTTGCCTTGCCTTCCCGTCGTGTCAATGGTTTACGTCTGATAAAACCTACGTCCGGTTGTTGTATTACTCGTGATGGAGTTTTGGTCGCGGTCGTGGAACATGTGTGAATTGGTCAGCCTTCTGGGGTGTTGCATCGAAGCTGCAGCTCAGCCGCTGTGAGGGTGTTAGAGGCGTTGATGGTCTTCAGTTACTTACGAGGCTTCTCCCTTCTACGATGATTGACAGCCGTGACAGCTTGATTCAATGTACATCACTCTTCGCCAGGGCCCTGCTTGGTGTGAATTATCTAGTCCAGGAAAGAACCTAGGCCTTGCGTTTTTTCGAGCTACCTGCAGCTAGGTAGGTAGGTAGTTAGCCTTCCTTTTTCCTGAGAGCGCAAATACGCCCAAGTATGCAGTTCCGGGTTTTCCTCCGAGTGACGTTGTCTCAAGACTTCACCTGGCTGTAGTATACAGGTCCTGTTTCCGTAATGTTCAACAACATCTGCCTACGCAAGTGTTCTTCGCAGGATACTTTGTTTGCTGTCGTCGCCCCTGTCTCGCTCAACCGCGGATGGTTTTATTTCCCTCGCCACTTACAGGCCATCACTTACCGATGCAGTGTGTTATTCTGCCGGAGAGAAACACGTGCTAGACATAGATGTCGGATACGGTTTGAACCTGCCCCTTCTTCAAGCTCATGCTCCATCTCTACAATACTCACGCTGTTATAATAAGTGATCCCAGCTACACCTAAACCTCACCGCTGTAGCTCTCGAAGTAGCACGCAGGCACAGCCTGCATTTATTTCCTTAGCCCATGCAGTCATCAACTGGCTCTTCCCCCAAAAAAGGCCCCCAACATGAAAAAGCCTCGATAGACGGTCCAACACTAACAGCCCCTCTCAGAACAGATCCAAGGAATCATCGCCCTTGACATCGAAGCACACACGCTGGAAAACACCCATCACACATCACGCGTGCATGCATGCATGCATACATGCATACAGCACATGCAGAAGTAGCAACGGGAACACGAACACGACAGGCGCAGGCAGGCCTCAGATAGATGGGCCGCGAATCATTCATCTATCCATCCATCCAGGTCCTCAACGAAGTTTACACCGAAATACGTCATAGGAACAAATAAAAATACCCCCTTCCCGTCTGTAGATGAGATGAGCAGTCAACCGGGTGAGAAGATTTGAATATGTATATTTAGAGGCCCCGCTGCGGTGTAGACTGTCTTCTCTACCTTCTCAAGCCTTTCCTTCATCAAGGGCCATCATCATAGTGACTTGGTAAAACTTCTGCTGTCCGACCCGACATATCTCTCTACCGCAGCTTTCAGAAGCATGGACCCGTTCATCCCTCTCCTCCTAGCATTCACCTACCTCCAAACGTCCTTTGCCCTCCCCGGTGCACCTGCTCATCCCATGATCACGCCCGCTCCCATCCTGCCCAACCGGCGTGACTTCATTGAGGACCTAGACCATCAAATCCACAGCATTATCAGCGGTCTAAGCAGCACGATATCCGGCTACATTGCGTCCGGTGTGCCGCAGCTACTGCAGGACATACAATGGGGCAGGATGTGCTCAAGGCCTTGGGAATCTCCGAAAAGGACCTCGCGGCGAAGCCGACCGAGGTATTGAACTTTCCGTAAGCAAACCCTGCAACACGAGACCAAGCATTGTGGTTGGTGATTTGCTGACGGCGGTACTGAATCAGAGCATATGACAACTTGACCCCCACCGGATGGAATGTCTTGGTGCGTGGCAACGTCTACAAGACACCCGACAATCATTGAGTCGCGGCTCATCGACCTGGCCGATGTACTTCTGCTCGACGTGACCGCAAAGGATCTCCCAGCTCAGTCACAGGCCCAGGTACGAAACATGACGGCGGAGATATTCGTTGTCCAGCAGAAGCACGTCAACGTGACCATGTCCTTTGTTGGTCCTGATAATTCCTCGCATGGGATGCCAGTGACAGGGCCAACAACAGACCACGGAGACTTCGCTGGATGGCTTTCCCTATCAAATGGCCAAAACCTCGGCGACCTTCCTATGAACACATCGGTCCATACCTTGGAAATCCACGCAAAGGGAACCGATTCGGGCAATGCAACGGCGTACTTGGTCCCCCCCCGATGGTATCACCATCGTACCCGAGATAGATGATGTCTTGCGTGTAACCAGAGGCTGGTCGTCAGTAGAGGGGCTCTTGAATTTGTTTGCGCGCCCATTTACGTCATGGCTCAACATGCCAGATATCCTCGCGGGCTGGGCGCGGATGCCGGGGGCACACTTCCATTACATAACGGCGACGCCAGGGCAGGTGGAAAGAAACTATATGGCGTTCACCTTTGCCACTTACCCACCGGGATCGTTTGACAGCCCACCGCTCAACTTCTTTGATGTAAACAATCTCCTTCCCATTCGGAAGCACCTGATCGAGCGGCTTCTTGAGACATCCCCGCGGCGCAAATTCGTCCTCATCGCCGACACGAGCAACCCAGATGTTATGGGCGCGTACCCCTAGCTGGCAAAGGATTTCCCTGATCGCGTATAGTGCATATGGATACGCAACACGTCGGCCACTGACCCATCGTTCCGTTTTCCTTACGACACGACTGGGTTCAAGGATCTAGATCAAAATCGCTACATGTTCTTCCGGACACCCGATGACCTGGCCGGCCTCAATCTGTCAGCGGGGACCTGCTACAACCAGACAGTGCGCCAGAATCTGACGTTTGGTTTGCAGGGGAAAGCATCCAACGGCGGTGTGTCACTTGTCAGCCGGAGTACATGGATGACCGTCTTGATGGCGCTGGGGGCAGGGCTAGCCTTGGGTCTGTGGTGATGTGATGGCGGTCTTGGTGTTTCTCTTGGGGAGGGGTTCCAGCATCCCCTGCGTCCTATGGCCTGCTTGGTTCGTGTAGTGTGTACCGTACATAAGCAAATTGCCATGGCATGTTTGTAAGCTCCTTAATTTCAACCCCTCAGCAGCGTATCCCTTGCGAATCCGTCTCTGCCTGTGCATCGGTGTACCATCAACCATCACGGGGCTGGGGTTTATCTGGAGAACCTATCGATAAAAAAACGTGTGCTTATCCGTTCCAGTCAACACTGCTGCATAAGGTGAGCACAGTGCGACCCGCTCATGCGGCCTGGGATGTCGCCCCGTGGCTCGGACGGGCAAGACGAGCACAGGGGGGGGCGATCCGCGCGCGCGCACGCCGACGCTGCTCCCACGTGGTGGTCGGACCCCGAATAGGGTCGTTCGTCAACACCTAAGCGGTAAGCCGGTGAGCGGCCTTGGCGAGAACCGGGACGGGACAGGGTCAAGGGCCCGACGTGAAGGTGAAATAGGTAGTGAACATGATAAAAAAATTTCGGGAAGAGAACCGCCCTTCGGCCTCTGGTTTATCCCGGTCCGCTTGGGGCCAACCGCCGAAGCCGGAAATGGGATTAGTGTCGTGTACAGGGTCGATCCCGTAAGCTTAGGGCTTGACACTATTCTCCGCGTTCCTGCTGTTCCCTAGTTATTTGATTTCCGTGTTTTTGACGCCAGTGGTACACTGGGGCTGGGAGCGGGGATGGGGTTATCTTGCGAGGAGGAACAGATGGAACGCCAGGAACGCTTCCTCGTTTTTTTTCTGTCAAGGAAGACTGCGAGGTACTACAGACAACCCTTCAAGTTTCGGAGTCGAGGTTCATGGGGAGATAGGCGAATGCGATAGGAGAATTGATGGCGCGGTGTTTTATCACACGTCTCGTCGTGGTGGGGAAGTCGCGATTTCAAGTTCGCCCGCAGAGTGCCGTCGTGGGCCTGCGGCTCTCAGAATCTCATCTGTCGCCTTGTCATGCCATTACCAGTCTCGGACGTTCTTTTCGTTTTCGTTCAAGCTTCCCCAGTAGGTTCCACGGCTTCCACCTTGCACCTTCCCCAGTTTGTCAGGGGGTTTGAAGGGGAATAGTGGGGAAGCGAACCCCAGTTATGTTTGCTTTTGCCTGACCGTTGGGAAACCAACGGTTTTAGGAGGCGCGGACCTAACCGAGCCGGGCGGGCACTCCACTTTTGATGGACGTTTTCCTAGTGTAGACAAGGGCTCTTTTGGTAGAAACTGCTCGCGAGAACCCACAGCCCCTCAGGGCTGCACTTGGGGGACCGGAGCGGCTGTTGGAAAAGACACCGTCACAGACCGTTCTCATAAAAGTTCTGGCTCTTCGAGCCGGGCCAACCATGTAAGCCGCCCTGGCGCTCTGAATGGGGGAAGATGGAATGCCGGTCTGGGGAGCCATGGACATTTGTTTGGACGGAAACGAAAAATTTTCTCGTCTCCCCTTCCGCCTTTGCAGCATGCACGACACTCTAACAGATGTACGAAGTGCCTCGGTACCTGCCCAGCGTTCGCCGTCGCCTCAAATTTTGTATTCTCACCTACATCTAGGCAATGCAATGCAGAGAAGAGGCGAACCAGCGCCCCAAAAAAAGGCTGCAGTGTAAGGGAGACCGGAAAGATTCGCTTTCCTGTTTGCGTCCCTCGGTCCCTTCATCGTCCCTTGTCTGTCCTCATTGGGCAGTTCAGAGGTTTATCCTAGATGCCGCTCCGTCCCAGTGTTGGTTGGTTCGTTACGGTGTGGCCTGCCCGCCTGGCGCATTGCCACCTCGTTTGCGGAAGCCGTCGTCAGTTGCCCCGTGAGGGAGGGTGGGAAAGGGAAGGAGCTACACACATCCTGCTCGCCATCATATCATCTCATGTTCTCTTGTCGTCCGTCGCTGTCGTAGCGGCACCGCTCCAGGGATGTTCCCTGGGCTAAGCTAGGACGAAGTCGTTTTCTCTCCGACGGTGAACTGTTTGACAAGAGAAGCAATGACGTGACGCGAGGCTACCGTTTGGTTCTCCAATCAAGGAGAACGGTTAATTAAAAAGAAATCACCAGAGTGTTGCAGTCTTTCGGTTTCCCCCCTCCCCGATCCCTTCTGGAAAATTGAACCTCTTGGGTAACTTGCTCACCAGGTTGCGATGTCGGGGCAGTGCCCCCCACGTAGTCATGACACGGAATTGACGGGATACGGCTTCGGGTGAGAGAATACCTTGGCCCGACTTCCTGTATACAACTTGGACGGTGGTCTAGCGGTGGCTGGTCTTGCTGGTCAGGTTTGCGGCACTTAAACGAGCAAGTCGGAATTAATGGCGAGCAAGCGGGAAGCTTCAGGTCAGGTACGCAAAGTTTGTAAAGTGCGTCTCAGGCCACTTTCTTGTCCCGTCCCCCACGTTTCTCCCTCCCTGCTGGGGCTGGTCGTCACCACGGATCGCCATGTCAATGTCAACACGTCACCCTTGCAAGGCGGCATTGGGCGGGCCATATCTGCGTCTCATTTTGCTCGCTACCTAAGCTATCATTCGTACACACCTAGAGAAGAACCAAGTCAAGGTTGTACTTCCTGACGTCCGAACCGTGGATAAGAAGAGACTGATGATAGAGAGAGTGGTAAATTCAACAAGCCGGTATCCCGCCGAAACCAAATTGATTCGAAAATCTGTGCCGCAAGGCAGCGGGTAGCAACGCCTTCCCGTGCCGTGTTCATAGGCCAGACTCCCCCCATGTCGTTCCGAAAGTCGCATTACCACCCTACTCCAAGAAACCCAAAAAAACAAAACTCTTGCTCCAAAAACGTCTGGCGATACCCTCCTGGCCGCGATCGTTCCCAATCCAAGGCCGGACCTTTTTTTTTCTTTTGCCAAAAATTCCCGCACCGCTCATCTTCTCCTGCGAGATTCCTTTCCGCCCATCCTGGCCCATGTTTGGGATGCCAGTGGCAAGTCGAAACAACTAACAAAAATACGTAGTCGTGAGTAGAAAAAAACGCAGTGCTTCAAAGTAGAATGGAAGTCGAGGGTAACGAGGTGGCATGCCAGCCAGCTCTCATGAGGCACCTCTCATCCATGCCAAGAACTGCCGTGCCCTCGTCAGTAGCCCGGCTGGACCATGGATCCCGTCTGGTGGATGGGAACGCCCGTAGTTGCCATGATAGGGCGGGGTGTGTCCGAAGTCGTCATGTTGGCCGGGACTAGAGGCTGGGCTGTGACCTTGTGACGGACAGCCCAGTAGTTCCCGGTGCCCGATTCAACCAGCTCCATCAACATGTATTGTAGAGTGCCATCGCAGACGCGAGGAACGCAAATCTCTCTCGAGAAGTGGTGAGCTGGGGCCGTAGTCTCAGACTCCATGCTCTCCCGTCCATCAGCCTGTCCACAGTCCTTATCAGTCTCGCTATGTCCCACGCCTAACACCCAAGGGCCGAAGCTTACAACGCAGTAGGCACACGCAGCACCGTTGACATAGACCCAGTTGTTGCAGTTATGCGTCAGCCAGTACTTGCACCGATAACGGTAGAAACCGCCGCTTCCGCTCATGATAGCTGTTGGCCTGCCCCTCGAGATGTTCTACGAGTTGGGTAGGGTTGGTGACTTTGGTGTCGATGACCGGCGTTTTCAAAAAATGAGAGCTGCCCGCTGGCAGTAAGCGATGTGTTTGTGTAAGGACAAGGAACCACACGGTGGATTAGCGTTCCCAGAGGGGGGGAGGAGGGTAAAGGGTTTTTATATTCGATGTTGGCAGTGCGTATTAAGGTTCAGGGGTATGGGAATGCCGTGGGAAAAAGCAATGAGATCGGCTGCGGCAACAAAATATATATAGACGTCGGAAGCCGACTGCAAAGGCAGTACCATTGAGACGACCAGGGGAAGAAGAGGTCCGTAACGAGCTAGTCCCCTTACGAGAGCTCTCTGGCAGTCATCTCACCAGAGCCCACGTGTAGGGGAGCTTCTCGGGGTCAATGTGGTGTCATGGCCAGCAAGGGACAACAGAGACATGCCGGCGGCTGTCACTGCTACCTTGCAGAACAGGGGTGGTAGGCCATGCAGCTGTTTCCCAGGATTCCATTCGATGTAGCTTATTTCTAATCGACTTTCTAAGCTGCAACAAGCAACATGCGCTGTGAGCCTGTGTTATCGAAGCTTTGCGTCCCATCCTTGCTCTTGCTGACTGCTGCTGCACGATGAGCCCCCAACAGGTATTAAGCAGACTTCGAAACGACAACATGGAGCAGTGCGCGGCTCCCCGCTAATTATGACTATGCCAAGGTGTCCGTCGGTTTTCCAGAAAACGAAGCGCCGGGCCATGGAAGGCTTGGGATTGCAAAGGAGCACTAGACTGTTCTGTTCCTGTTTCGACCGAGCACTGCGTAGTGTGCCCCCGCTCGCCTCCCAGCGACTGGGGCCTTGGTTGCAACACGGAGGCAGCGAGACGGGAGAACGGCAAAATTAACCACGACATGGACCTGGCCCATCGCGGTGCTTCAAACACAAGAGACGCGACTGTAGCCGACACGCAATGAAACCCTTTGAGGCCGAAATGTGAGAAGTGACAGACTCTGCATGGCGTCAACCAACGCTCTGAGTCCAACAACAGCCCAGCTTACCTTGGGGTACGGAGTACCCAGCAAGCCTAGGTGCCATTATCCGTCGACCACATCCTCGATAACTAGTGTAGGTCTTGGTAGGGTGTCAGCAGCAAATAGGGCTCGCCGCC
>Ga0247763_1000861_pt1 | contig 18150 bp, 17 predicted proteins | sample UWRJL141409B4_FD_179926 | JGI IMG/M metagenome (GOLD analysis project Ga0247763, IMG submission 179926) | Plant litter microbial communities from Arlington Agricultural Research Station in Wisconsin, United States - UWRJ-L141-409B-4 | ecosystem: Environmental > Terrestrial > Plant litter >...
CGAACGCCCGAGCGCGCAGCAGCGCCGTCGCGTCGGCGTAGGCGAGCAGCGTCGCCTGCGCCCGCAGCATCGGGTCGAGCGAGCTGCACTCGGCGCTCGAGCGCCCACCTTCCCCCGAACAGCTCTGAGCGGCGAGCCCCGCCACGAACAGACCGAGGGACAGGGATGAGAGGGAGGCGGGGTTTTTCATGGGGGGCTCAGCTTAGTGGAGAGTCTCGTCGCGATGTTCGGCGGAAAGGGTCCGAGGGGCCAAGGGTTGCAGAGGCCCCTGCAGGCGGTGGCGTTCGAGCGCACCGGGGGCGGCGTCGTGCATCGGGCGCCTCTCGGCGTGGGGCATATTGGTCGCGCGCGACGAGCGTTGCATGGCCCCCCGGCGAACGCCTCCGCAGAAGGCGACGAGCCTTCACCCGATAACTTTGACCAGAACGACCACGGGATTCCCCTCGCCCCACAGCCGCTCCGACTCGAACAGCGGCTCGTAACCGAGTCGCTGATAAAACGAGCGCGTCTTCTCGTAGTGCGGGTCGGCGCGCGAAGGGCCGAGCGTCTTCACCTGCATGAAGCGACCACCGATCAGCGCGGCCCAGCGCTCGGCCTGTCCCATCAGCGCAGCCCCGATGCCCTGGCCGTGACGGCCGATGGCGACCGCGAGCACGTGCACCTCGAAGGCGCGCGGGGCCGAGCGCGTCACGCTCACGAAACCGACGACGCGATCGTCGAGCACGGCCACCCACGTGGGCAGGCGCTCCAGATCGGCGAGGTAGGCGTCGGTGGCCGTCGGAATGGCGAACCAGTCGCCGAGCCCCGCCATCACCTCGCGGCAGGCGTCGGCGTCGCTGCTGGCATATTTGCGCAGCAGCGGGGCCGTTCGAGCTGCGGGCTCTGCCGGCGCCTCGCTGAGCCGGATCAAGCCTGCCGACGTCGGCCGAAAGCCGCAGCGCCGGTAGAACTCCGCGTACTTCGGCTCGTAGTCCACATGCAGCCAGCGCGCCCCGAGCTCGCGCGCCTCTTCGGCCGCGCAGCGCACCAGGCTCGTGCCGATACCTCGCCGCCGGAACTCGGGATGCACGGCCGTGTCGAGCAGGAAGGCGTGCACCCCCCCATCCCAGGCCACGTTCACGAAGCCCACCAGGCGTTCGCCCACGTGGGCGCTCACCCAGCACAAGCTGTGCTCGAGCTCGGATCCGCGCGGTCCGCCGCCGCCCGGCCACGTCGCCTCGAGCAGAGCGTCGAGCTCGCCCGCCGCGAGCTCTGCGCTCGGTCGCAGTACCACCTCGAGCCGTGTCGCACCCGTGCCCGTCACCGGGCGACTCGCTGGCAGCACCGCTTCCGTTCACTCGTCGAGGCTGACGCCGTCATTGCACTCTTTATCTCCGCCACTGGGGTTCGCGCCGATCTCTCTGCCGGGTCGCGCGCTCACCTCTACTCCATCTCATCGGTGGCTGAGCGCCCCGAGCGAGCCTTGACCGCGCCTTGACCGCGCCCAACCCAGGACCAATACTTAACCGCGTGCTTAACCAACCCTCACTCGACCGCGTGTTCCACGCTCTGGCCGATCCGAGCCGCCGCGCGATGGTCGATCGCTTGAGCCGCGGACCGGCGTCCGTGAGCGAGCTTGCAGAGCCGTTTGGCATGTCGTTGCCTGCGATCGTGCAGCATCTCCAGGTGCTCGAGGCGAGCGGCCTCGTCAGCTCCGAGAAGGTCGGCCGCGTCCGCACCTGCCGCATCGAACCCACCACCCTCCGCGGCGCCGAGCAGTGGATCAGCGAGCGCCGCACCAGCTGGGAGCGCCGCCTCGATCGCCTCGGCGACTTCCTGGCAGAGACCGACCCGGGCCGTCCCAGCAAAGCCGCCGCCGCCCCCGCCACGGAGAAGAAGGGCCGAAAGGCCCGGGAATGACCTCATTCCGCCTGTGCCCTGGTTTACCCGTACGCCGACGCGCGAGCGGGTCGAGCTGATGCCGGTTTTGCAAGGATCAGCTCGGCCCGATCGCCAGAGCGGGCTCTGCTCCTCGCCGCCGTCGTACAGACCCACCAGTCGGTATTCTTCCCGCCGTCCCCCACGAGGCGCGGCGCGGGCGCCGGCAGCCCCGCCCGCTCGCGCGCAGCTTCTCTTCGCGGCGTGACCTGCTGACAGCGATTGGGTGAGGGGTGAGGGACGGAGCGAGGTGAGTCGATGGCGCGTTGGCGCGGTTGGGCCGATCCCCGATCCCTCTCGGTCCGCATAAATGAGCGAATTCGCTGGGTTCCACCGCGCGCGAGCCTGGCCCCAATCGGCCCCCTATGGACGCCGCCCGCCTCGGTGCTACCACGCGCTGGTCATGGAACGCGCCCGCCGCGAGCTGCTGCTCGAGATCGCCGAAAGCCACGGGACGCCCGTCTACGTCTACGACGCGGACGTGCTTCGCCGCCAGCTCGCCAGCCTGAAGTCGTTCGATCGCGTGCGCTTCGCCCAGAAGGCGTGCGCGAACATCCACATCTTGCGCCTGCTCCGCGGCGAGGGTGCGGTCGTCGACTGCGTATCGCCGGGCGAGCTCGCGCGCGCGATGGCCGCCGGCTTCCGCATCCGCTCCGAAGAGATCGTCTACACCGCCGACATCCTCGCCCGGTCGACGCTCGAACAGGTGCTCGAAGCGGGGGTGGCCATCAACGCCGGCTCCGAAGACATGCTCACCCAGATCGGCGAGCAGCGGCGCGGCCACCCCGTATGGCTGCGCATCAACCCCGGCTTCGGGCACGGCCACAGCAAGAAGGTCAACACGGGGGGCGAGAGCAGCAAGCACGGCATCTGGCACGAGAACCTGAAGCTCGCCCTCGAGCGCATCGATCGCTTCGAGCTCGATCTCGTCGGCCTCCACATGCACATCGGCTCGGGTGCAGACCTCGAGCACCTCGCGCGCGTCGGTGACGCCATGGTGCAAGCCGTCGAGCGCATCGGCCGCGACATCCGCGCGGTGTCCGCGGGCGGCGGCCTCTCCATCCCTTACCGCGAGGGCGAGGTCGCGATCGATCCGGCCCAGCACTTCGCCGTGTGGGACAGCGCGCGCCGCCGCATCGAGGGCCACCTCGGCCACCGCGTGGAGCTCGAGATCGAGCCCGGCCGCTACCTCGCGGGCCCCGCGGGCATACTGCTCGCCGAAGTGCGCGCCGCCAAGAGCGTGGGCCAGAACCACTTCACCCTGGTCGACGCCGGCTTCAACGATCTCGTCCGCCCCAGCATGTACGGCGCCTACCACCGCATCTCCCTGCTCGCCAGGAACGACGACCTCGAGCGCCGCACCCTGCGCCCCACCATCGTCGCGGGCCCGCTCTGCGAATCCGGCGACGTCTTCACGCAGGACGCCAGCGCCAACGTGGTACCGCGCGAGCTGCCGGAAGCGCGCGTCGGCGACCTCATGCTCTTCCACGACGCGGGCGCCTACGGCGCCGCCATGTCGAGCAACTACAACTCCCGCCCCCTCGCCGCCGAAGTGCTCATCGACGGCGATCGCGCCCGCCTCATCCGCAAGCGCCAGACGATCGAAGATCTGCTGCTGCTCGAGCGGACCTGATACGAGCTGTTCCCTGCTTGGGCGTGCTCGAGCCCGACGACCCGGTCGTTCGGTTTCACATCGCCGCGCGCGCAGTGCCGGCGCCACGTCTCATTTCCAGCTTCAGTTGGACTGGGCGCCGTCGGCGTAGTACCGAGAAACGCCATGAACTTCGTGTTCGTTCCTGGTGTTGGGCATGGCGGTTGGTGTTGGCATCCCGTCGGTCAGCGGGTACGCGCAGCTGGCCACGGCGTACTCGCCCTCACCATGCCCGGTCTCGCCTTGGGGGACGATCCGAGGGGCCTGCGTCTTGCCGACGCGGTCGATCACATCGTTGGCGAGATCGAACGTCGAGACCTGAGAGATGTGGTGCTTGTCGGCCACAGCTGGGCAGGCATTCCGATGACCGACGCCGCGCCACGGTTGTCCGGTCGCCTGCGGCGGATCGCCTTGTACAGCGCCTACGTGCCCCTGCGCCGCGAATCCATGGCCTCCGCCCTGGGACGCGAGACGGCCGAGTACATGCGAGCCACGATAGAAGCGTCGCCCGATGGCACCATCGGGATTGACTTCGAGACCTTCGCGACGAGGCTCATGCCAGGCGAGCCCGCAGCGCTTCAGCGAGTCATTCATGACCAGCTTCTACCGACCCCCGGCGGTTACGTGATGGACCCGATCGAGACCGATGGAATCCTGAGTACAGGGGTGCCGATCACATACGCGCTGTCGGAGAACGACGACGCCCTCGCTGCACCTGGAGTCGAACTGGCTGCTCGGGTCGGAGTGAAGCCAATGGTGCCCGGCACGCACGAGGCGCTCCTCACTCACCCTGACGAGGTGTCTCAGGCGTTGCTCGCCGAGATCCGTTGATAATGACCTCGGCGCGTCGGTCAGCGTCCTTCGTTCGAGGAAAGTAGACAGGTCTCGCCCGAGGGTGACGTTTTGAACGACCCCGAAAGCGAACGTTTGCCCGCGATCCTTGCAGTCGTGAGTCACCACAGCCCGCGCCGCTGGACTGCGGCGACGGATCTCCCGGCGGGGGCGGCGAGCGCCATTCGCCGCCACGTGCAGACCCCGCTCGCACCGTCGATTATTCGAAGCTGGCTTCCTCGGTCGGCCTCGCCGTCGGCAAGTTCGCGATCGCCGAGCGCGCTTGATTGATCGCCGTGGAGGTCACGAGTTCGACCGCGTATCGCAGCAGCGTGACGCCCGCGGGCAGGCCGTGGTTGTTGAAGCACTGGTAGATGCCTGCGCCCACGAAGCCGAAGAAGGAGACCGTCTCCAGATCGATCTTGCCCTTGCTCGCGACCTTGAGGCGCCGGTCAGACTCGGCGAGCGCGCGATGCAGCGTCGCGAGGTAGTGCTCCGGCTCGCTGTTGTCGAGCTCGAGCACATCTCGCTGTTGGAGCTGAGCGAGCAGCTCTTCGACGTTGCTGTCATGCTCGACGAGGATGCTGCCGGTCAGGGCGTTGATGTGAACGTTCTGGACGCCCTGGGTGTCTTCGAGCGCCGTTTGCACGGCGGAGAGGGCGGCGGCATCTCCCTTGATGCTGTCGGCCCGCAGCCGGGTGCGACCCGGGATGGCGTGCACCACGCGCGCGAGGATGCTCATGACTTCTCCGCGGTAGCCTGCGCGTCGCGCGCGAGCTCGTGGCGAGCCTCGGCGATGGCGTCTTGCATGGTCTCGCCGAGGTAAGAGACGAGCTCGCGGCCGCGCTCGAGGCCCAGCCAGCCCACCTTGATGCCGGCCTTGGCCAGGGGTTTGACGTTCACCTGCGCGAGGGGGCGAATCAGCGCGCCCAGCACCGGCACGACCAGAGGTGCGACCCATTTCATGCCGATGCCGCCGATGACGATCCCCACCACTAATCTGTTGGCCATGACTCCCACATGCTCCTTGATGTCGTGAACTCGGTACCATGAAGCGCGCAGCTTTTCGCAGCTGTTTCTCCGCAGGCGAGCACGCGCGGGCGAGCCGCGTGACGATCCGCGCCTGATCGGGGCAGAGACCACGCGCAAAGCGACACGGTTTTCCGAATGATGGCGTTTAGTTGTCCATGCCATTGGTCAAGAATCGGCCGCGACAGCTCGCGACGGGGTTCTCGACGTGGCGAGTGTCGACCGTGGTTGCCGGCGTGAGGGCGCGGCGGCACCTCGGCAACACGCGAGCGTGAGCTCGTGAGCGAGACGGTGCGGGTCTTCTCGCGCGAGCGATCTGCGCGGCGACGCGCTCTCGGCGAGCTGCCGTCGATCGTCGCGAGCGCGCCGCCGAGCAACTCTCGGTGTCGTTGCGCGAGCTCGACCGGCGTGGTCGATCGCGACCGAACCACCTGTCGTGATCGCACGGTCGCACGGCGGGCTCGCGCTGCGCCGCACGCGCTTGGTGCGCGGTGGTGGCGGGAGACCGGGTGCTCTCCGCCACGCCTGCCCGCCGCGGCAGATTGGGGCGGGGCGAGTCGGCAGGCCGCCAGCAGAGCGAGCCGGCAGCCGGGGGGAACTTCTGAGCTTCGGGCGTCGGCGTGTCGACGGCGCTTGACTGTGCGTAGCAGGGACGTAACCTGAATGTCACGTCGCTGACGTCGCGTCACGACCAGCTTGAGGGGGCGTCAGCTCGAGACATATAGCTCGAGACATTCAGCCGAGACATCGGATGCACCGTCGGGTCAGCCTGCAGGTGAGCTCGTCAGTCGGGCAGGCCGCTCGAGGGGGGCATCGCGGACAAATCGAGTGCGGTCATCAATCGGCACGTCTGTTGCGCCTTCGATTCCGCCGAAAAGAGGCGCCAGCCAATTCACCAGTGGGAGAGCCGGGTTTGCACCCGGGCGAGGGGAGCGGTGGTCGCTCCCATCGAAAAGGAGCCAATCATGTCGGATCCAAGCAACTCCAACGCTACGGCAAACAACGACGCTACAGCTGCAGAGCCCAAGCCGTGGGCCCCTGCGAAGCTCGCCGCGCATCCCAAGGTGAAGCAGGCCATCTCGCTCGCGAAAGAGCATCCGCTCGGTGCAGTAGCGACGGTGGCCGCCGCCGCCGCCCTGGTGGAGATCGAGTTTGCCGTCGGTATCCTGACAGGCCTCGGCGCCACAGCCCTGCTCGCGAAGCGATCGGGGCCGCAAGCGCGAGACGAGGTGATCGCACGGGGCAGGCAAGCCATCGCCCGCGCCCGGGTGGCGATCGCGAAGCGCAAGAAGTCGCCCGTGCCTGCCGCCGCCAGCGCCGAGGCACCACCGCCCGCGGCGGAGTAGCGAAAGCGGCCTCGTCCTCCTGAAGTGCAGTTCAGGATCCCTGTCGAGGGGGCCTTCGAGTCAATGGAGGCCCTCACGCGAGGGCTTCAGACGGATCAGATCGATATCAGTGCAACGGCTCGGGCGGCGCCGAGGCTCCGGAGCGCGCGCGGCGCTGCCGGGCGGCGGTGTCTTGCCGGTAGAAGGCCGACAGCACCTCGTACAGCGCGGGGTGCTCTTCGAGCAGATCGATCGGCGTATCGAAGAACGCCTCGGTGACCACGGCGAAGAACTCGCCTTCGTCGGTGCTGCCATAAGGGTCGAGCACACCCTCGCGCCCCGCGTCTGAAAGCTCGCGCAGCCGCTCGTACTCCGCCTGGCAAACGCGGTTCCACCGCTCGTATTCCCCCTCGTCGCGGAGCGGGGGCACGCCATCGGCGGCGCCATCGAGCATGTCGAGCTTGTGCGCGAACTCATGATACACGACGTTGTGGCCGAGGTTGGGGTTCTTCGCGCTGCGGCGCACGGCGTTCCACGTCAAGATCACCGGGCCGCGCCGGTGGGCCTCGCCGATGAGCGGCAACATCGGGTGCTCGATGCCGGGAATCGCAAATATCGAGTCCTCCGTGCGGCGAGGGACGAACGTGGACGGATACACCAGGATCGTCTCCACGTTGGCGTAGAGGTCGGGCCCGCGAAAGAGCGGGCCCCCGGAGGCGTCGAAGAACCCGAGCAGGAGCAGGCAAGCCTGCCCGGCGATGGTGACCTTCATCTCGTCGGTGAGCACCAGGCCGTTGCAGCCCTCCCACTCCTTCTCCGCGACGAACAGCTGGATCAGGCCGCGCAGGCGCTGCTGCTCGTCTGTGTCGAGGTAGCCGAAGTGGACCATGTTCCGCGACAGGGTGTGCTCCCACTCCTCCGGGAACGGTGTCTGGAGCAGGCGTTTGCGACGGCGTTCGTCGAGCCAGGCGAAGATCACCCGCGTAGCTTAGCAGGGTGGCCCCCCGTGGCGGGGCGATCGCGCAAAGTTCGGCTCGCCGCCGGCGGTGGCCGGCGCAGTCTCCGGGCGGCAGGGCGACGAGCGGCTTTCCGGGCCGGATGAGCCAGTCCTCGACGGGTCGCTCAGGTCGTGCCCGGAGGCGAGCTCACGCCGACGCGGAAATGCACGCTCTCTCGCAGTCGCAGACTGCCTTCCCCCACGGCACCCCCAACCATTGTCTTCGGGGTGCAAAACAAGGCGCTGTCCTTCGGTCTGCACGCGTCCGCTTGACCGCAGCGCTCGTTTGATGCTGCGACGATCGTCGTGTCGGCTGGGTTCAATACGCGGGGCTAGCACACGGGCATCGGCGCTGACTCGCTGAATCCACGGCTGCCGCGGACCGGTGCGGGTTCACTTTTCGAGTAGCCCGCGACTCGTGGTTGCCGAACGCACGCCCCACTGCCTCGTTGTGAGCGCGGCACGGGGCCACTACGATGCAGCCTCCTCGTGTCTACTCGTCCCGTTCGCCTGTCGAGCCTGGTGCTTGCTCTCGCGCTTTCCGTCTTGCCGCGCTGTGCTCCCCACTCTACTCGCTCCTACTCCGTTGACACTCCCACTGCTGACCCCACGACTGCTCGAATGAAAACGATTGGCGCTTTTGATCTGCATCAGGACGTCGGCGCTCCGAAGCTCGCCGGCAACGCGGTCTACAACGCGACCGACCAGACCTACACCCTGTCTGGCGCTGGCGCGAACATGTGGAGCACCCTCGATCAATTCCACTTCGCGGCAAAGAAGATCAAGGGCGACTTCATCGTCCAGGCGTCGGTGCGCTTCATCGGCGCCGGCACCAATCCCCACCGCAAGATCGGCGTCATCGCGCGCGAGGCGCTCGGCAGCAGCTCACGTCACGCGGCGGCAGCGGTGCACGGCAACAGCCTCACCTCCCTCCAGTATCGCGAGACCGAGGGCGGAGCCACGACGCAGCTCGAGGTCTCCTCGTTTCATCCGACGGACATCCAGCTCGCGCGCACGGGCAACAGGTTCACGTTCTCCTCCGCCACGTTCGGCGAGAACTACAAGTCAGTCAGCCACGACGTCGCGCTGAACGACGAGCTCTACGTCGGGCTCTTCATCTGTTCCCACGAGGAAGGGGTCGTCGAGCAGGCCGTGTTCAGCAACGTGCGCGTGATCATTCCCGCCGCTTCCGACTTCAAACCCTACACCGATTACCTCGGCAGTCATCTGGAGGTGATGGACGTCGCGACCGGCCTCCGCAAGGTCTTGCACAGTGAGCCCGGCTCGATCCAGGCCCCCAACTGGACGCTCGACGACAAGCTCCTCTACAACAGCGCGGCAGGCGTGATGTACAGCTACGACATCGCGACGAGCGCGATCGCCGAGCTCAACACCGGCAAGCGTCGCCAGAATAACAACGACCACGTGCTATCGTTCGACGGCAAGATGCTCGCGTTGAGCAATTTCGACGGCGAACCACGCCGTTCGGTCGCCTACATCCTGCCGGTGACAGGCTCGGACGAGCCCAAACAGATCACTTCACCCGAAGCCGGGCACACGTTCCTCCACGGCTGGTCTCCGGACGGAAAGAAGCTGGTCTTCACCGGCGGTCGCAAGGGAGAGACCGGCAACTATCGCAATCTCTGGTCGGTCGACGTCGACACGAAGGTGGAGACGGCGCTCACGCCGCCCGGCACGCTCGATGACGGCCCAGAGTATACGCCCGACGGCAAGTACATCTATTTCAACTCCGTCCGCACAGGCACGATGCAAATCTGGCGCATGCAGCCCGACGGAAGCAATCCCGAGCAGATCACCTTCGACGAGTACAACGACTGGTTTCCACACATCTCGCCCGACGGAAAATGGATCGTCTACATCGCCTTTCCGATCGATATGGATCCCTGGTCGCATCCGTTCTACCGGCAGTGCTACATTCGTCTCATGCCGGCCTCTGGCGGCGTGCCAAAGACGATTGGCTATCTCTACGGCGGCCAGGGGTCGATGAACACCCCGGGCTGGTCCCCCGACAGCAAGCGCATCGCGTTCGTCTCGAACTCGAGGCTCTGACCACTGAGGGGGGGCGCGCGGCTCGGACGCCGCTATCAGGGCCGCCACTCCGCGAGGAGCGCCTTCGGGTCGGCGGCCTTCGACCTCTCGGCGTCGTAGCTGACGGAGAACGATCGATCGCCGCGAGGGTGCACCTCGTAGGAGGAGGAGTAGCCGTACGCGGAGCTGCCACGGTAGACGAGGCTGACGTGACGGGTGTTGCCGTTCACGAGCGTCCAGTAGTTGGTGCCGCGGTCGCCGAGGCGCTCTTCGCGATGCAACACCACCCGGTTGGCCCATGCCCCGGAGGCGCCCTCGAACTTGATGAGGTAGTAGTCTCGCGCCTTGACCTTGGCCATCGACACGAGCTGGCCTCGATCCCCACGATAGACCAGGACGGGGCCTTCCACGTCGAGGCCCTTTGGATTCGGCGTTTCCCAGCGCGGAGCGGCGGCGGTGCGTGGTGGAGCGGATCGCTTCGAGCAAGCCGGCGCCTTCTCCTTCTTTGCCGCCAGCAGCGGGCACACGTTCGCGGGGAGGTAGCCCACGCCAGGCGCGAGCGCTTTCAGGACGGGACCGCGCAGCTCCTTCCAGCACGTCACCGACAGCAGCCGCTGGGCGGCGGCGACCATCGCGTCGTGCTCGGGGCCGCGCGGGAGAGCGAGGCCGCTGATCACGGCGAGGGCCAGGCGTTCGTCTTTACAGGAGGCGCTCGCGGCCTGGTTGTTCAACGCCGTGTCGAAGAACGGAATCGCGAGCCAGTGCGTCATCGCGAAGGTGACGGCTCTGCCGGCGGCAAACGCCTGCTCGGGATGGGCCATCACGTAGACCTCGAGCCCCTTGACGCAAGCCTGAGTGGGCCATCCGGACGAGCACTCGACGAACTCATCGATGCTCGCAATGGGAGGCACGTTCTGCGCGTGCGCCGAGCGGCCGACGAGTGAGCTGGCCAAGGCCAGGATCACGCCGGCGACGATTGCTCCGCGCCTCCCGTTGATACGGCTCCACCCCCTCAGCGCCCACGAACCCTGTTGCCTCGACATCCTGTTCTCCTTCTCGCACCGGTGCCCGGCGCGGGCCGTTCGCCCTGTGCGCCGTCGCGTGCCACCGGTGCCGAGAGTCGGACGAACGCCGCTCGGGTTGCTGACAATCTTTCAATCTCGGGCTGGCGCCTATCGGGGCTGACTCCAGCCAAGACGGCGGGTGCTCGAGCTGCCTCTCCGTCTTGGCTGGTGGCGCGCCGCCGCGCTGCGTTTGCAGCAGGCGGCTCGCGCTAGAAGTCCAAGCGCACGCGCACGCCCGCCATGCGCGGGTCGTTGAAGTAGTGCCCGTTGAAGCCTGCCTGAGAGATGATGTTCGTCGCGTAGGTGATGTTGAACACGTTGTTCACGAAGCCACGCACCGAGATCATGCCATCGGGTTTCTTCCAGCCAATGCCCACGTTGACCGTGGTGTAAGTCGGCTGGTGGTCGTCGAGCCGCACGATGTTGTTCGCGACCGCCGCGTACTGCGTGCAGGTGTTGCTGCCGGCCTCGGTACACAAGGTGGGGTCAGCCTCGATCGGAGCGGGCTCGCCCGTGACGGGATCGACGCCCCAGCCCGGCCCGCGATCCTCGAAGCTCGTGCCGTCACCGTTGAAGGCGTTGAAGAAATGCTTGGCGCGGGTCTGGGCCTGGATGATCCAGTCGAACGAGCCAGCCTCGGTGAAGATCAGCTGCGACAGGCTGTAGTTGAACGTGAACGGCGAGACTCGAGGCAGCCAGTTGCCGCCGATATCGACCTGCGCCGGAGCGTTGCCGAGGCCCAGGCGATCGTCGTTGACGTAGGTGTTGTCAGGAAAGCGGGCGTCCATGAACAGGGCGTGGAGGTCGACCTCGAGGCCCAGGGGCAGGCTGTAGACGGTGTCCACGTCGAGGCCGTAGATCATTGCCGTTTCCTGAGCGTTCTGGCGCGCGGCCGAGCCGCCCCGGTTGTCGACGAACGGCAGATTGGTGTTCGGATCGATCGCCACCATGCCCGTCGCGGGATCGATGGGCGGCGCCTGGCCCACGGTGAGGATGGTCTGGAACTGCAGACCCTTGTACATGTAGGCGAAGGCCGAGGCGTTCACCCTCAGTTTGCGGTTCGCCAGCACGTTCTTGGAGCCGATCTCGAGCGCATACGCCGTCTCCGGGCCGTAGTCGGGCGTGAGGAAGGCGTCCTGCTGATCCGGGTTCGGAATGCTGTCGTTAAAGCCGCCCGCCTTGTGACCGCTCGCCAGCGTGGCATAGAGCATGTTGTCGGTGGCCAGGTCGTATTCGATGCCGGCTCGAAAATCGACGTAGGTGTCATCGCGCTCGCCGTTCTGGGGCCGTGCATCCGTGATGTTGTCGGGGACGGCGTCGCGGACTCCGAAGCGGCAGCGATAGTTGCCGTCAGCGTCGAGCATCAGGCGAGTTCCCTCGGCCACGATGTTGCCCGGGTTGCCCGAAGCATCGGTCTGCTGCACCGTCGGCGGGTCGTTGCAGAGCGCGATCGCCGTCTGATCGCGAGCGCCGAAGCTGTCGATGCCGTCGAGGAAGAAGTTGACGCGATCTTCCTTGCTCGCCGTGGAGTCCGGTATGTCGTAGTTCGTGCGATTCAGCCCCTTGTAGTTGAAGCCTTCGGTGCCGTAGCGGCCGATGTCGTTGCTGCCCGCGGATTGGCCGCCTTGCCCGAGGCCCTGCTGCACACACTGGCCCTGCGCGTTCTGATTGGCGCAGAGGGCGAGGCCTTGCTGCGGCAGGTTGCTGCCGATCATCCACAGGCCGCCCAGGCGATCCTTGTGCTCTCGCGTGAAGCGCACGCCAGCGAGCAAGCGGAAAGCGTCCGTGACCTTGAAGGTCGCGTCGCCGTACGCCGCGATCGAGTTGCCGACCGTCGATGGCATGTTGAACTCGTTGAAGCCGCCGTCGGGGTCGCCCGTGATCTGTCCCAGGAACTGGGCTTGATCCTCGTAGAAGCCGAACAGGCCGACGCTCCAAATCAGCCGGCCCGTGTCGGGCGACGCGACCCGGAGCTCGCCGACGTAGGAGCCCGACGTGTGGTGCTGCTGTGACGCAAACGACCACGAGTCCCAGTTCTGGGTCACCAGGTTGGAGAGCGAGGCGCCGTTCTCGGCGCCAACGTCGGCAAAGGCGCCGGCGTTTGACCCCGACCATAGCTGCCAGTCTTGCCAGCGGTAGCTGCCGAGCAGCTCGAACTGCACCGGGCCGGCGTCGTAGGTGGCGTTCAGGCGCACGCCCCAGTGCTTCAGCTGGGTCTCTGGGTAACGGCCGCGCTGGAAGACGACGCGCGGATTGTCGCCGAGGTCGTCTTGAGTGAGGGGGGCCGCGAAATCGTCTGCGAGCGTACCCGGGGTGCCGTTGTTGCTGCGATTGGTGAACAGGTTCTGAAGGTTGATGCCGGTATAGCCAGCTCCGCGCTGCACCGTGTAATCCCCGGCGAGGGTGATATCCAAACCCGACGCGGGGTTGGCGCGAACCTGACCTTTCAGCGCGTAGTCGTTCGTGTCCTGCGCGCCGGGCAGGTAGTCGAGAGGCCCGACGTTCTTCCACGTCGAATCGATGCTCGTCGACGCGCCGGCCACGCGGATCGCCGCGTGATCGCCCAGCGGAACGTTCAGCATACCCTGGTAGGCGCGCTGCTGGAACGTTCCGAAGGTCACCTCCGCGTTGGCTTGATACTCACCGTACACCGCCGGCCTGGAGATGATGTTGATGGATCCGCCCGTCGCGTTGCGCCCGCGCAGGGTACCCTGGGGGCCGCTGTTCACCTCGACGCGCTCGACGTCGAGGTACGCCGCGTTCAAGCCGCGCACGCGGGGCAGGTACACACCGTCGATATGCACGGCCACCGCGGGGTCACCGAGCTCGGTCGTGTTGTCGGAGCCGACGCCGCGGATGTAGACGGTGGCGGAGCCCTGGTCGTTGACGCCGATCTGCAGGCCCGGCACCACCTGTGACAGCTGGCTGACGTTATTGATGCCGAGGCTGCTCAGCTGCGTCTGCGAGAAGGCCGCAGCGGTGCCCGAGTAGTCCTGCAAATCTTTCTTGCGGCGGTCGACCGTGACGACGACCTCGTCCATGCCCCCGGGCGTGCCCGACGCGTCGGTGGTCGATGGTTCCATGTCTACATCCAGCGAGTCTCCGACGGGCGCATCGGCGTCGGGCGGTGCGTCCACCGCCTCCGGAGGCGGTGCCTCCGCCGACTCGGCGGGCGGCGTGGGGGGGGGCTCCGCTGGGGCGTCGGGCGGTGCGTCTGCTGGCGGTGTTTGCTGGCCCCAGCTGGTCGACACCCACAGCGCGCAGAAAAGGCTGGCGCCGTGAGCACACGTCTTCCGCATGATGGGAGAAACGAACGCTCCCGTGCAGCGGCGAAAATTTCGCCTCTCGGTGCGTTGTCGTTCCTCGCCTTGGTACCGGTCCTGACGCATTTTCCTCACTGGAGATCTCCTCGTCTCGAGGCTCGCGGTTCGAGCCATGGTGTCGAGCTCAGAAGTCAGCTCGCTCATCGTGTCCCAGTGCGTCGTCTTCTCTGCGCCAATGCACATGCACGCCCGACTTCGCCGCGGGACGGCGTCTTCCTTGTCATTGCCCCTACGAGCAGATGCACGACGACTGGGGCGTCTTCACGCGCCGAACGCTCGACGGAAACGTGAAGGCGTTGCCCGCAGTCGTCGCACGGCTGCGATCGGTTGCAAATCCCCCGCGTGACGGATTCATCATGTCGCGCGGTGTCAACGTGCGCGCATTCTCCGAGATGACGCTGCTTGGCACGACGCTGCGCGTGGTCGCATGACGAGCGCAGCAGCATTGATGCCCGGCGTCGTCGGTCGCGATGCGACGCCGTCGATCGAGGATCGAGATCTCAGCTGGCGTTAACGACGCGTTCCCCTCGCGTGCAGCGGAGGAGCTGGCTCGACACCAGCGACATGTATGGAGGCGTGCGCGCCCGCCTGGAAAGGCGCCGTGCTGAGCCCGCCTGCGCGGCTTCAACCTCAATGCCTCTTGCTGGGCAATGTCGCAATCCAGATTTGTGGTGGTCCCAATTGCGCACGGCAATTCGAGGCAACGCGCGTCACTGCGGCCGCCCGAGCGCGCGCGCTGTCCGAGACGACAGCCGTGCGGGACGGCACGGATGGCACGCCGCCGCGCCGCACTCGACCGCCACCGACCCGGCAAACGAGATCTCCGATTCTTTCGAACGGAAGCCCGATTTTCGGCGCCACGGCAGCGGGCGCGACCTCTCTTGCACACCGCGTCCCGGCGGGGCCCCGAGCACGAGGACCGCAAGTTGCAGGGACCGATCAGCGACATCGATCGCGGGCGCATGTCACGGAGCGCCGGCGCGAACGTTAGGAGGTCGGTCGCGTGCGCGCGCCCGTGTGGCGCCGAGCGCGAGCTCGCCGGCACCCTGGGCACGCCCCGTTTCGAGCGCCGCGTGCACGAACGCCAGCAACGCTTGGCGGCGCGTGCCCGTCATCATCACGCGAAAGGGTATGATACCATGACCAGCCAACGGGCTCGCCACGCCGTCCTCGCCAGCGTACTGCTCCACGGCTGCGCCGGGTCTTCGGCGCCGGTGGCCGCGCCCCCGCCGCCAGCGCCCGCACCGACTGCTAGCGAGTACTTCGACAGCAGCGGGCGCAGCGACGCCTACTCCGGCGGCGTGCGCCAGATTCCGATCGACACCCCGAAGGGGCGTTTCATGGTCTGGACGAAGCGCACCGGCAACAACCCGACCACCAAGGTCTTGCTGCTGCATGGCGGACCTGGTGCAACGCATGAGTACTTCGAGGTCTTCGACAGCTACTTTCCGGGCGCCAGCATCGAGTACTACTTCTATGACCAGCTCGGCTCACACTACAGCGACCACCCCGACGACCCCAGCCTGTGGGAGCTGCCTCGCTTCGTCGACGAGCTGGAGCAGGTGCGGGTGGCCCTGAACCTGACGCGCGACAACTTCTACCTGCTCGGCCATTCGTGGGGCGGCATCCTGGCGATGGAGTACGCCCTCACGTACCAGCAGAACATCGAGGGGTTGATCATCTCCAACATGATGTCGAGCGCGCCGGCGTACAACAAGTACGCCCACGAGGTGCTCATGCCCCAGCTCGACCCCGCGGTGCTCGCCGAGATCCAGCGCCTGGAGGCCGCCGAGGACTACCAGAACCCCCGCTACATGGGGCTGCTGCTGCCCAACTACTACGTGCAGCACATCCTGCGTCGCCCCGTCGAAGAATGGCCCGAACCCGTCACGCGCGCCTTTGGGCACATCAACCCAGCGGTCTACATCCCGATGCAGGGCCCCAGCGAAATGGGTCTCTCCGGCAAGCTCGAGAAGTGGGATCGCACGGCAGACCTGGCCAAGATCGAGGTTCCCACCCTGGTCATCGGCGGCCGCTACGACACGATGGACCCCGCCTTCATGGAGAGCATGTCCCGTTCGCTGAAGCGGGGCCGCTACCTTTATCTGCGGAACAGCGGTCACCTCGCCATGTATGACGACCAGGAGAGCTACATGGCGGGCGTGATTCAGTTCGTTCGAGACGTGGAGGCCGGGAGGCTTTGATGCGGTTGGGCTCGAGGCGAGAGGCCGGCTGGGCCAGGTGCCGCAGGTGAGGCGATGCCGCACCGGCGCAAGGAGGAACCAACGTGAACAGTTCATTCCCGACGTTAGGCGCTCCGGATCGACTTGGCCGACGCGGCATGTTCATCGGCGAAATTCACGAAGACATGGGGCATGTGCAAAGACTGCTGCACGCCTGGCCTATCCTGAGCGCGCACATTGACGTGATGTTCCTGGAGCAGTTCGATGCCGGACATATTCCTCCAACGACCTCGATCGAGGACATGCGAGCGGCCATTGCGCAGAGCACGGGCTGGCCCGCTCACATATGGCGAAGCTGGAAAGAGGACCCGGTGCGCTATGCTCGAGTGTACGAGAGAGTAATCCCGTCCAATCACATGATGCCTGATCACATGCTACGGCTTGCGCAGGCAGCCAAGCGAACGGGGACGCCGCTCCGCGGAATCAACGTGATCAAGGAACCAGAGCACTTCGAACATCGAAAGCGCGAACTGTTCCACGAGCTCTGGGATGGTGCGATCACCGAGAATCTGAACCAGCTCTTCGGCACTACCGCCGGCAAGAGATACGCGGTCTACGGCGGTGCGCTGCACGGCCCCCTCTTGAAGAAATGCATCCCTCAGTTGATCACGTATACGCTCAAAGACATGCAATACCGTGAATACGATACCGTGGGGTACAATGCACACGGACAGGTCGTGTTCACGGGGTGACTTTGAGTCATCCGCTCGGAGCTCTTCGAAGTGCCGCGCAGGAGGCATGCGGCTGAAGCCCCTCGGCAGAACAGTGCCGAGGGGCACGCCATTTTGTGCACCTTTGCGCCAGGTCACGTCTCCTTCGCGTCTCCTTCGCGTCTCCTTCGCGTCTCCTTCGCGTCTCCTTCGCGTCTCCTTCATGTCACCTACGGCGCCTCGGTGACGTAGTGATGTCGAGCTGGGGCGGCTTTGAAGAGCCGCAGCGGCTAGAGCCACCGAGTCACGGGAGGTACGCATTGAATACGCTACTGATCTATGCCGAGAGCGCGATCAAGTATGTCGAGAATACCGTCAAGTACGGTTCGCCAAATCGGCCCGAGGATCTCGCGCACATTGAAGGCCGATACATGCGGCGCCTGAGCTGGCCAGCGACCGCGCCACGAGATCGAGCGGGCATGGCAAGTCTCTTGGATCAGGTCGAGATCGGGCGCCTATCAGACGGCCCGCTGTATACGAGCACCATCCGGATCAGGCAACTAGCCACTTTGACCAAGACCTCGGGCGTCGGAACGTGCATCGGATTGGCTGCCGTCGCTTGCGAATACCTGCTGAACAAAGGCCTCTCGGGTGTGGCGCTCATGGGGTTCAATCAGTGCAATCACGCATTGGTCGTGCTCGGTTTGTCGAGCGCTCCACAAGCCGCAGAGCAGTTCTCTCGAACCGGAGCGGCTCCGCGCAGCTGGGGCTCCGGAGCCGTCATTTGCGATCCCTGGTACTACGAGTGGTTCGACGTCAGCCAATGGCGACGCAAGTTTCCGCACATCGTCAATGCGACACTCAACGCGCAGCAACTCCAAGGCGTGCCAGACATGGTGAGCGCGAAGTGCCTCGCGTACTTCTGACCTGAAGCAGAGGGGGGACCAGCCGATCTTGGCCGAGGTTGGCCCAGTGAGCGCGACAACATGCTGCGGGCGCGTCGTACGCAACCGAAAGATTGAGCAGCGAGCGGGACACGCACCGCGACACATCAATCCGAGGCATTTTCAT
>Ga0247763_1000862_pt1 | contig 18143 bp, 13 predicted proteins | sample UWRJL141409B4_FD_179926 | JGI IMG/M metagenome (GOLD analysis project Ga0247763, IMG submission 179926) | Plant litter microbial communities from Arlington Agricultural Research Station in Wisconsin, United States - UWRJ-L141-409B-4 | ecosystem: Environmental > Terrestrial > Plant litter >...
GTAATTTTTCTTGCGTCTGCAGAGTCCGCCCGCTTCGTTTTTGTCGGGGAAGCGGCAAAACACTTCGCAAACGTATACGATGGCATTATTCATAACCTGTCTCGGTAAGCTAAGGAGAAGGTAGGGAGGATGTGAAATGCCCTCATACATTTCCGTCAATCTCAACGTTTGTGACACGGCACGGTTTCAACGACTCAGGACGCGCTTGTCGGCTCATGTACTGCGCGTACTCGTGCTGTGATTGTGAGCAAAACCATACGCGCCGTCGGAATGAAGCTGGCACGCACACTGGAAACCAATGGTTCTAGCATCCTTACGAGTCTCTTGACTGTGAAGTCGGCTGGTCCTTGCTATTTGGTCGGCGCTGTTGTGTTGAGTGGGTCTTGCTGCCAAGCGCGTCATTACGAACACGCGAAAGGTGACGCGATTCGGACCGCAGTGTTGGCTGGGTATCAGAGTGGTGGAAGATTGGGCGAAAAAAGCGGGAGAATCAACACCTTCCATCCGGATGGGCCAGTCGCACCTGCTGCTTGTGAGAGAGATGATGTCGAGGGAAAGAATTGCTGTGGGTCCGCAGAGTGGAGCCAGCTTTCGTTGGGTTCAATTGTAACCTGAGGCTGCGCTGCCGCAGTGATGGGCGCACTCAGCCGATTTGAGATGGGAGGAAAGTCGAGGGGGTTTGGGAATTTGATTCCCAATTTCCATGTTTGCGATTTTAGAGTTTTTGTAGCTTTACGAGCCCGTTGATGCAGACGATTCAGACAATGCCTGCGCGATGGTCACGTGCCAGCGATTTTTTGACACAATTCATCCTACGATCAAACGGGGCGAAACGTTATCTCTGCACGCCAAAATATTTCACATCGGGCTTGCAGAGTTAAAACCTTCGGGTTATCCAACCAAGGCTAGTCGCAGCACTACAGAACAACAAAAATTGAGAACAACAAAAATTGAGAATTAAATGACAGGTTATCCCCGTGCCCGCGCCAGATTAATATTGACAAAGTCCATTCCCGTCGCGGCCAGCTGTCCCTCCTCCGATAAGACCACCATCGTCCGTATCGGTGTGCCGCTACGCCCATCCGGGCCAGACCCATAGACACTCTCGGCAAACATGCGCAACCGCATCGGAAAACGGTCTTCTCCGAAATACTCAATCATATCGGCCCTTTCCACCGCCCCTGCCAGATTCGACCACTCATCCGTCAACCCAAACTTGACGCATTTGGTCTTATGTTCTGCGTTCCACCACGACGGTAGCAGATTCCGATGCTGCCGCTCAATCTTGTTAAGGTACCGAAAAAAGCCCACTCGACTATCAGCTTCCCCAGAATACAGCGTGCCGCTCATGACGTCGCCCTAGAAGTTGTAAATGTCCTCGACGCGCATGCGGAACGAACCAACCAGTAAGCGGTAGACATCGTTTTCCGATCGGTCGTGAAGCCACGTGCCGTGTCGAGACGCGTAAAGGGGTTCAAGACGGGAGCGTCAACGCCCTGGGGTGGGGAGAGGGTTCCATGTCCGGATCCGCCTCCGGTTCCGGTTCCGGTTCCGGTTGCGGCTGCAGCTCTCGGGGGGTATTTTCTGGCAATTTTTGACAGGCCAACATATTTGTTATTTGTGGTGCTGTCACTACAATGTAGGTACTGTGCAGGTGAGATGAGGTCAGTTCAAAGTTGCGCTGTGTTGATGCCCAGGAATTTACCCCCGCACAGAAAGGGACCAGCTGACTGCAGTGATGGAAGGTTTGCGTCGTTAGCAGCGTCCACCCTCCAGTGACTTGACTCTTGTCATGACATGCCCAATCGCTTGGTTGGTGCCGATCATGTGTTAGTGTATTGTTTCCCCACTCTTCAACTTGTCATTGCAGTGTTTGCGCAAGTACATGCAGCAGTTCAAGATATCACCGGATCACGACAGCTTTAGATAAACAACATGGGAAATCTTTTAGAGATTAACTAGCGCTGTACGCCCCGTGGGGCGCAACTATGCAGCAAAGCAAGCGCAGAGTGGTATGTAAGTTATAACGGAGACAAAGAAATGGCCAGTGGCAGGTGTCATGTAAGGGGGGTATTGTACACACAAAACTCAACAGATATCCATTTCTTCGAGAGAAAAAAACGGATGGGTATCTAGAACAGCTTGTAGACAATCTTCATGAGAATGCCGGCGTTGGCACGCTTCTCCTCCATCTGGCGGTGCAGCTCCCAGTCAATCTCGCGACGACCCGAATCCAGGTCAATCTTGTCAATGGTGAGGAAGGTAGGCCTCTTCCAGACATAGCCAATGACCCAGAAAGCAATGACAACCGGGAAAGCCAAGCACGTCTTGAAGAAACCCTGAGCATCGTTGAGCTCGCCACCATCGGGACCACCGCCAACAGGCCAGATGGCCACGTACATCTGGGCGATAAAGACGAGGATAGAAAGAATGAGACCAATGTACGAGCCGGGAACACCAGCCGCCGCCTTGAAGGGGATCTCGTCGAGAGAGCGGCCCTGGCGCTTCCAGGCCATGCGGAAACGAATGTGGGCCAAGCAGATGGAACCCCAGGTGAAAAGGGCAGCGAGGCCCGAGATACTGAGCAGCCAGTCGAAAAGCTCCTGACCGGACTTGGGCTCGGTTCCGGCAAAGGCGAGGAAACCGATAGCCAGGACGAGGATGGTCGAGTAGAGAGGACGGCCGGCACGGTCGACGTACGAGAAGAGCTTGGGGGCATAGCCCTGCTCCGCCATGGCCGTGAGGGTACGGCTTCCGCCGTAAACGCCCGAGAGACCGATGGAAATGACCGAGATGACGATGATGGAGTTGATAAAGTGGTCGTAGCCGCGGAGACCAGCATACTTGCCGACCAGCACGAAAGGCGAGGCCTGTGAGTTGGCAAAGGCCTGGTCACCAATCAGGTTGGGGTCGTTGGCGGAAATGAGGAGGCCGACGAAGAGGAGGGACAGGACGTAGAAGCTGTAGAAATTTATTAGCCTGCAATTACTGGGAAATGGGAGATGAAGAAAACACACAGGGTGATACGCCAGAACACCTGCTTGCACGCCGAGGGCAGAGTCTGCAGGGGCGTCTTGGACTCGGACGCAGCCAGACCAATCAGCTCGGTACCGGCAAAAGCAAAGGCAGCTGTGACGAAGACGGAGCAGAAGCCCTTGAAGCCGTTCTTGAAGGCGAGCTCGTCAAACAACCTTGTGCCCCAGTACTCATTGTAGCGACCGCTGTCGGGACCACCGCCGAGAACCAGAACGAAGCTGATGATGAGGAAGGTGACAATGGCAGTGAGCTTCAGGAAGCTAGACCAGAACTCCTCCTCGGCGTAGCCAAGAGTACCAAAGCAGCTGATAATGATAAGGGCGATGAGGAAGACGGCCATAAAGACAGCCGGGCTTACGGAGCCCTCTGTCCAGTAATTAACCGTGAAGGATGCGACGACGATTTCAAACGGCAGGATAAAAAACCATTGGAGGAAGTAGTTCCAGCCCATCTGTGTTTTGGGGGATACGCGTTAGCTATCGTCCATTTCTCGTCTAGTCTGCGCCACAACGGGAGCCAAGCGGCGGGTAACGGGTAAAATCAACGAAGCCCGGCACTGCTCCCTTCGCGAGGGCGGGGAAAAGAGAAAGGAGCAAACAAACTCACAGCAAAACCCCACGAGGGATCGACAAAACGAGTAACCAGAGTGTAGAAGCCGCCAGAGACAGGATACATGAGGGCCATCTCGCCGAGGGCAAAGACAACGTTGAACATCATGACACCAATGATGATGTAGTCGATAATCAAGCTGGCCGGACCACCCCTCCGCAGAGCACTGCCGGTACCAACAAACAGACCAGCACCAATGGAACCGCCAATGGCAATCATGTGCAAGTGGCGGCCCTTCATGGTCTGGTTGAGCTTGTTGTGCTTGTTGGCGTCCGTGTCGATGCGGCGCTTGAAGGAGTCGGGAGTGAAACCCATGCGGCCCCAGAAACCCAGGCTGTAGTAGTCATCGTTGTTGACAAAGTCGACGTGGATGGTGCCGACGCCGGCCTCGGTCGCACCCTCAAACGCCGGGGGCTTGTCCGAGCCACTCGTGGCTTTTTCGCCCGTGGCGAAGGCGCCGCTGTTCTTTTCGTCGGCCATGGTCATCGATGTTGGGAAGAAACGGGAAAAGGTGTGAACAGGGACGGACGGACGGGAGAGCAGTCCAGAACAGAATTACCACGGCATTGGGTCCTTATGTATTTCGACGCAAAAGTGAGACAGTGTCACCCCAAACCCGCCGGGCAAGACACGGCCTCACACTGGATGGCACATGCAAATGGCCATACATACAGGCAGATTAGGACCTGGCCAATTCCTGCCATTTCCCCCCACCGTTATCTCTCAACCCCATTGGGACCGTTCCTTGGCGCCTCTTTACACCTTCTACTTCGGCACACTGCAGAGTCGCAGCACAGATCCTAATAACCTCGGCGGGCCCTGCATGGCCCCGACAGAAAAAACAGGGTCCACCTCCCTCTTTCCCAGACACTGTCGCACCGAGGCGCTAGGGCCAACATTGGCCGACACGGCCGACAATGGCGGTCTTGCCTCCTGCCTTTCCCGTCGACTTGGCCCGTCTCGGTCGTATTGCGGGGCTTTTTCCAGAACAATTCGATGCATTGGTTAGTGTGCGATAGCAGGTAGTTGCAAAAAAGCAGATGTTTGCCGCGCATAAATTAGCCCGCCACGGCCTAGCCCAGTCTTTTTTAGTGCACACTACCTTCACTCGGCATGGCAATTCAGGAAGGCCATTAGCACACACACCGTTAACGTTGGTCGTTCGGTGGCCGCATCGGGGTGAATTCCGCAAAACCAACTTACCAAAAGTCCTCCCCCCCTGCAACGACCAATCATTATGCCTAGAATTGGCCGACCGACCACCCCGACGACCACGGGGACACCCCCCGTTTTCGCGGGGGATTTTGCATCAATCGCCACGGCCGCCACGGCCGCCACGGCTTTGCATATCGCCCCAATCGAATCGCCAATCGCTCAATCGCTTCACATCGCTCGCATCCGGGAAAAGCACGAGAGGCCTACCCTATCAAGCAGGCAGACAACCAACCTTACCCCACCCGTTACAAAAAGTCGCATCGCGCAAAACCGTAGCGCCCCCAGCCAAGGGAATTTACCGTTTGACCATCGTCCCACTCGGGAATGTCACAGTGAGACTGCACATACGACAGGCTCATGAAATCCGACCCGAGTCCCGCGTGATACCTAATCAGCTAACGTACCGGACGGTTCGATGCGAGTTGTTGTGGTATTGTCGCATGCGAGCTGCGAGCGAGCAGCTTCCCCGAAGGCACCCTGGGATTGGAGTCTAAGCGTTTTTTCCCCAGAATTTACTTTTGTCAAGGGTCTGTCTGGTTGGCACCCAAGGCATCAATTCCACATACAATCAAAAGGTGATAAGATGCAGCAAGTCTGGTTTGGTCTGGTCTAGTCTCCACACCCGGGTAAATCAGGCACCCAGTTGCCAGGAAGGTAACTTGGAGGCCAAGGTGGGTAATTTAGTAAATTACTCGGTCAGGCAGGCAGGCAAGCAAGCAGTTTCCAATCTTTTGGGGGGGAATAGGATGACTGGAGTGGAATTCATGTTCATGTACAACATGGCCGCCCGTGTTTGACCTGACTTTCCGCTTTCCACCTCGGTTAAATCATCTGCCTTCCCTTCCTTACAGTCTGAGTTTTTGGTGTCACATTCGCGATCTGGGGGAACACACACCCACCCACACAGACAGACACAAGGGTGAAACCATGAGATACACAAAGTTTACTTACCTAGGTAAGGTAGGTAGGTAGATACTATTTTAAGTAAGCCCCAGTCGAACCAACCTCTCCCGTTTCCCAATCCATGATCCATGGTCCTTCCTTCCAGCTCTTTTTACAACCAAAAATCCAGCCATTCTCCCGTGTGACTGTGAGCGTAAATGCAGTGCAGGTCTGTCCTATCCTAGCCAAGCGGCTGCACCTCACTGGGGTCACCCGCTCCAATTTCCCCAATTGTACCCTTACCTTGCCCTTACCTTGCTTTGCCTTTCCTCGGTAAGCAATCTAGGTTTACCTACATACATGGTAGTATATCACCAACGTCACCGTTACAGTAATCCAACCGCATCTCAACCGTGGAACGGCCCGCCCGTGACCCCCAAAGGTTATTGTGCAGGTGCACTGGTCGCAGGCTGGCTGGTCGGTCGATCGGTCGATCGGTCGGTCGGTCACCCATGTGGTCTGGTCTCGTCCGGTTTACTCCAGTCTGGCCCACTTGCCGAGGGTGGATAATCTGATAACGGCGGCTTTCGTGTACGGTCGTTTCTTCCCAGGTTGTTTACCCAAGGCACCTAGATAGTAGGCGGAAAATTGTATTTATATCGAGAGATCCGCCGTGATTTTCTACGGGTTTTGTTTCTTCACCTAGGCTCGAGGCACCAGACTCTTTTCTCACTGCCGAGCCTATACTCTACGCTAGTCTCCGTCGTGATATAGATCGTCCCAAGAAGAAGCCCGGAGTGTCACAAACAAACATGAAGGTAGAGCAAGATCCAGTCTCGGCTCCACGTACAGCTTCAGTGCCACTGCCGTTTGTTCTCCACAGATGGCGGCGAGTCTAGCGGCCAGGCCTGATCAAAGCAAAACAAGTGTGGGCACAGAATGGACATTTTGGCATGAAATGCCGCGATGAGCAGTATTTAAAACTGGACCCCGAAAACCTGTGTATCCAAGAGCCTGTGGCGTCGGCTGTCTGCGCGTCGTTTGTTGATGAGGTATCACCGTCAAAGCCTGAAAGGGGGACGAGTACCCGGTATCCGCACTGTCCGGTATATGGCCGCTCGCACGCTGCTGTAAATTGCATATGTCTCAATGCCATCCAACCTTGTCAGACATTCAGTCTCGCTGCAATCTCATCCACAACGGCACGGGAACCAGGGCTGAGCAACAAACCCAGCTCATGTAGCACCGTGCTAAGTCGTCGCACAACTTTCAGCTGTCCGCCCCTCCCACCGCTTATCTCATTTCCGTAATTCGTGATTCACCGCCCCACGTCAATGGGGAACTACTTCCTGGGTGGGTAGCGAGCTAGTGAGAACCTGAACGCCACACCGTTACCCTATGGGGTATTTCCCTCCCACCTCTTAATAAAAGCCTCAGTCCTCCTCGATGCATTTCAAGTTGACATGCATGACCCAAGCAAGTCACAACCCCACCCGGGTTCATCCCAACATCTCCCCGGTCTGGTGACATGCAATGCCACTGGAACAACCGACCAGGACCAGCTTTCGGGATGGCGCACCCGCTCTTCATATTGTTGATCAAAATGCAGTGCACATAGGTACATGTAGCGTAGCAGCCAAATCACGGACATGCCATGCCATGCAAGATGACAGTCCAAGACTCCAGTTTCATCGCAATGACAACGTCAGTCAGTCAGTCAGCCGGGCCGATAGCCATAGCCATTGCAGACCGGACTCGCACGTGGGGAGAGACAATTAAGGGCATGTGGGAAGGACGGGAAGGAGGGAGGGAAAAGGAGTGGAATGTGGGGTCATGTAGGTGTTTCTTGACAGAAGCTTGTTTTCAGTTCCGTCGTCTTACATTTCCCCAGACAGAGTACAGCTCACGCCATTCATCTATGCACCTTATGTATGTACGGGTCCATGCACCAATGGTAATATACCGAGACACTACATGTATAAATAAGGTATTTTCCCTTTTGAACTAACTCTGTGCCGGCTGCGGTGAAACGTTGTGCATGAGTTGTTGGTTGTTGATCCTATGAATATGTGGGGTTTGGCAATATATCCATCCGCGAAAGGTGCAGAGATGGACGGCAGACGGAGTAAGGTCCGCATCAATTTCAGTCGTGTAGAAAGAAATCAAAATGAGTCCACGTCCCAGAAAAGCACACCTGTCACCTGCCAGGCCAAATCACATACAAAGGAACTGGAAGGATCTTTGCGCAGCATGCAACATCTCAGTTGAGAGAGCGGGGTATAACCGCCATGATATCGATGGTGACCCGACCCATCGACGTATAGCGCCATCCGGCACCGGAGTTCATTCCGTTCAATGGTGGGGAAAATTTTTACTGCTTCTGAAACGACGTTACTTTCAGTAGAAATGCATTGCCGGTTTTTTTGCATCCAAGACAAGACCCAGACGAGCAAGAAATCCATACCTACGGTTCAAGATGTGCACTTTAATACATGTCCAATGTGCAGAAGGATGGACGGATCCCTGCATTGCATTTTGATGCTTTCCCGTTAGTCTTGTTGTTGCAGTGAAACGGGCCATTCCTGTCACGTTCCGACGCGACGTATTTGGCCCAAAAGGGTTCAGTCCCGGCAAAGCAACCAATCAGAGACTGCGGGGATAGAACCTGTGCAGTGCCGTGGGGGGTGGAACGAGAGGAGGGGATTTTTTTTTTTCTCTTTGTTTCGAAGCAAAAAGCTCATGATGTGATTGTGCGAAAGAATGCAGGAGACGTATCTCTAGGATTAGGTCATGTTAACCCCGCCCGACGTCGGGTATGGGATGTTGGCGAGAAAATGAATAAGAGGACGGGAGGGGCCAGCCAACATTGAGTTTTGAAACATTTTCAACCGACTTGGTGTGGTGGCACAGTTTTTTAGTTTTTTTTAACTTGTCTTCTTCGTCCCAGCCCCCCCTCTCTATTGTCCACCTACCTAAGATACCTTTCTGTCAACCATGGCCGACGACCAGGCACAGCAACAAGCGAACCTCATTGAGGTGGATCCTGCGGTAGGACCGACCCAACCCCGCATTCGAACTCGTTCTCCGTCGGCAAATTTGTTACTGACAACGTCATGTGTGGACTGCAAAACAGGAAACCGATCAGGACTCGGTCATCGACGAAAGACTGTAAGTTTCGCTATCCTTGCCCTTAGCCATTCAGATGAGATTTCTAAGCAAGCAAAAAGCTCCGCATACACGGCATCGCTATCATCCAGTGTGGTGGACTACCCCGTCGAACATGGCCGAACCTACAATGCATTCCGCGCAGGCAGTAGGTGACCCCCACGCCCAATTCCCGTCCCCATCCATTCCCCGCATCCGTGCCCCGTCAGTCGACACCCTCCACGATGGAAACAAGCTGTGCCGCACTCTTTTTTTCTTTGCCGCCGAACCCTCCACTTCTTCCACGCGGAAGAGCCCCCACCCTACACTACACTACATGATGGGTGGACGCTGACATCAATGCTGCAGCTTACCAACTACCCAATGATGAGCGCGAAATGGGGCGGCTCGACCTGACGCACCATATGAATGTGCGGAACATGGGCGATAAGCTTTACCTGGCCCCGATTGTGAAGGAAAAAATACATAGGATTCTGGACATTGGTACGGGAACGGGGATTTGTAAGTTTTTCTTTTCTTTTCTTTCCGTTTGGGAGGGGGGATGTGTTAACCTTTGGGTTTTGGTAACAGGGGCGATTGAGATGGGTGATGAATTTCCAGCCGCCGAGGTAGGTGTTCTATTGTCGGTGCCAACATTTTGGGGAATGCACTCGCTGAATTTCGAGATTAGGTGATCGGAAATGATCTGAGTCCCATTCAGCCACAATGGTGAGTGGTGAGGCCGAAAATCTCTCTCTCTCACAGACACAGGGAGAGAAAGAAAGAGCTGCAACTAACTAGACCGAATTTAGGGTCCCCCCCAACGTCAAATTCGAAATCGACGACGTCGAGAGCCCCTGGACCCACCCCTCGCCCTTTGACTTTATTTTTTGTCGATACATGGTCGTTTGCATCGCCGACTGGCCCAAGCTGATTGGGAATGTCTACGAGTGGGTCACCCCACCCTCCCTCCTCATCCCAATAGCCACTCCGCCTCAACCCGACAGTCCTGCGAATAGCTGTGGCAAAAATAACCCTCGTTACTAACGAAAAAGATAGCAATCTCAGTCCCGGCGGCTGGGCGGAATTCCAAGATTACGACTTCAACTTTTACTCGCAAGACGGCACGCTGAAACCCGATAACCCCGCCAAAGTATGGTGTGACAAACTCCTCGAAGTCGCCGACCGCATCGGCCGCACCGCCTGTCCCGGCAGCCGTCTGGAAGGGTGGGTTAAAGACGCCGGGTTCGAGAACGTGGCCGTCAAGAAATTCAAGTTCCCCCTGGGTATGTGGCCCAAGGATCCCGTCCTCAAAGAAGTGGGTACCTGCAACTTGATCCAAATGCTCAATGGCCTCGAGGCCTTCTCGATGCGTCTGCTGTGTGACGGGGATGGCTGGAGTGAGGAGCAGGTGCATGTTTTGCTGGCGCAGGTGAGGAAGGAGGCCAAGTCTTCGGCGGCGCATATTCAGTATGATATGTGAGTTTTTTTTTTTTCTTTCCTTTTCCTTCTTCCCTGTGCAACCCTCCTCGTTATTGTGGGCGAGGCTGAACCTAGAACTTCTAGGTACGTGGTATATGGGCAGAAACCTGGAGGAACGGCGAGCACTTGAGTTGTGGAAGGGGCAGGACACAAGCCGCGGAGAGAAAAGGTTTCTCGATTTTCAGCGCTGGATTAGGCATTTTCTTCACCGTATGTTTGCCTGCATGAATAAACGCGAGATTGGATAATAGCGAGAATAACGAGGTAATGTGGATGTACCCAAGACAGCAATCAGTTGCCCATGTATTGTGTCTTATAAGTGTTGGCTGCATGTTTCCACGGTCTATTAATATACAAATCCAACATCTGTGCCAAAAGTGCAAGTCCTTTTACTCTAAACCCACCTCCAAAATCGACAATTCCGACCCCTCCAATATCGTAACCTTTTGCAACACCAACCGCTCATCCGCTCTTTTCAACAACGCCTGCCATTCCCCTCGTGATCGTTCACAGGCCGCTCCAAACGTTGTAAACATTAGCAAATCCAACGCCCGAATCTGTGCTTCCTCATGCAGGGGGATCTCTCCGGGGTGATTGGGGAGGACCCGTTCCATGAGTAGAATCTTGACCGCCTTTGTGGGGGATGCTTTCATGACGGTGACGAGGTGCGATAGGATTAGGAGACATTCTGCGTCGGGCCAGTCGTGGAGGATACGACTTAGTAAAAAGACTTTTACTCCTCCTTCTCGGTGCTCTGCTTGGCTGTTCATTGCGGTTGAGAATGGTTGAGATGGCTGAGGTGGTGTGACAGGCTGAGGAGTAAAGAAATCATGACTCTGAAAAGTGACCCTGCCTTGCACTGATGCACCTGCATTTTCAATAACCTCTTTTGCCGGAAGCGTATTCCGTTCCAAATCTTGGACTTGCACTCGTAGATTCGGAAACGCTCTCGCCAAATCCACCGCAACGTGTGCGTTCCCTCCGCCAACATCCACGACCAGCGCACCCTCACCGAGAGATGCCCAGGGGAAATTGTTTAGGAGGTGGGAATTCCCGGGGCCATTGAGGGAATGCATTTGCGTAGCCATGGCGGCGGAGAATAAGGCCATTCCGTCTCCTCCTCCTTCATTTTGTTTTGACCCTAGCCCCTCCATTTTGTCTTTTTCTTGTTTGTGTTCATGTTCCTGGCTGTCAAAAGAAGAGGCGGAAGAGGAAGAAGAAGGGGAAGGGGAAGGAGAAGAACAGAATGAAGATTGGGAAGGAGAAGGAGACAGGGACGAGGACTGGGACGGAGATTGAGTAGAGGATGAAGAAGGAGACTGAAGAGACTGAGATTGAGTCTGTAGAAGCGTCCAGAAATCTCTTCCCAAAGAATCCGCAAGAGTCACCAGCGGCGTAGGCCACACTCCCACTCTCGCCGCCTCTGCAAAACGCGACGACGAAGATAACACCTGCGTGGTATCGCTGAGATGAAGCCACATGTACGGCGCAAACTTCGGAATCGTCGCTGAGATGGCGGTATGCGCAATGCAATCCGGGGTGGGTTGGTGGAATATTCCCATCGTGTGGGCAAATCCGAGAATGCGTCGTAATGGCGTGGGATGCACACCGAGAGACAAGGCTAACGCGTCGATGGTGATGGATCCGTTAGTCGGAACCGACTCGGCGATTTTAAGCTCGTGAATGGCGCGGAGGACCGCAACTCCGGTGCGATCGGTAGTGAAAATACTGCGAAGGACATCAATCGGGCCGAGGGTGAGGTTCAGTAGCGTCTTGGAAGCTTCGATGAGTTGAGAGCGGGCTTCCATCAGATCGGGCTTGTTGAGGAGGTCGTGGTAGTTTTCACGTCCGCCAGGGGTAAAGGTGGGTTGGACATCAAGTCCACATTGGAGAAGGGTGGCATTTCGGAGGATGTTTTTAGCTAGAGCCACCAGGGATGGTGTCTGGGTGTCGGCGCTGACCGTCATACTTGTAGAGTGAAACGGTTCCTAACTAGCTAAGGTATCAAGGCGTGTTTCCGAACGAATGAGATGTGATTTGGAAGTGGGAAAACACAAGTGTGCTGCCATCTTTTATATCCCTCATGATGGAGTCCCAGTCATTTGGCTATAAATCCACCGGGGTGCCAACGCAGGCTGTGAATCGTCAAATTTGAACGGCTAACCAACCTAACCACCGCATTTGGTGAATTGGCCGACAATTGTCTTGGTTGACTAAGGCACACTAGGTTTGGGGGGAATGAATCAGGCAAGTATGTGCATGAGCTGTGTTTGATTCGGCGAGTTGCGTTTGGTGTTATTCATCACACCCTTTGAAGATACAAGTCGACACCCTTTTGTAAGACAGGCAGCAAACATCCACCTCGACAAGCGCTTATATTACTGTCGTGCGCCCAATGTACTAGAATGTGTATTAAAATGTTGCATCCAACCAATGAGCTGTTTCAACAGCCCTATGTCCATCTTGACAACACAAGGGTTCAACTCGTATTCCGCTTGCTAAACACTAAGTTGCACGGCGGCAAATACGTCGTAAAAGTGTCGAGCGCCCCCGCCTCAAAAGCAACCCCATCCTCGCCCGGTGCAAACGACACATCAAAGTTTAGAAGGATCTTGCTGATGGAACATCGCAGTGACACGTACGCCAACGTCTTCCCGGGACATTGGTTCTGGCCTACGTTTCAAGTTAGCCCAGCGTCATTATTCACGGCAGCAGTGACCTACCCATGCCAAACGCCATGAATGGTGCCCCATGACTGCTCTTGTCACCATGCCTTGACGGATCAAATTCGCCCGCCCTGTCTCCCCAATACCGCGTATCATTCTGGATCACCATCGGACCAACCAGCACATTCACGTTTCCCGGGATATACACCCCATCGACGGTAATTCCCTCGGGCGGTGTCTCCATTGGCGCACCCGTCCTCACCGCCGGTTGTAGTCGCAGCGTCTCGGTAATCACCCAATCGAGATAACTGCACGCCTTGGCCTTTTCATAAGTCCAATCCTCCCCAATCTCCTTGTCTAGTATCGCCTGGAATTTCCTCTGTTCCTTGGGGAGTTTCGCCATGAAATATAGCACTGTCGCTAGCGTTGTTGCCGTAGTTTCACTCCCTGCGATGATCACCACCCGACTATCTTCATCCAATGCCGCGCGGCTCGGAACCCCCAAGGGGTCGGCGGGGTCGTCATATGCGGAGATGAGCCAGGTCATGATATCGGGTACGGCCATTCTCGTCTCTTCCATACTTTCGCCCATCTCACCACGCAGTTTTTTGTTTTTGTTTTCGGCAAGCATCCGTTCTCGTTTCTCCCGAACCTGCTCTGCGCAAAAAGTAAAAAACGGAGCATAAGCGCCACTCGCTCCGGGGACGAGGGCGAGGAGATTCAAAAGCCAGGGAACGTGCGACAAAATTCCCAACATGCGCATATGTTCTCTTAACGCGCCGATCGCGGGATGGAGAGTTCCCGTGGGGATTCCATGGAAATCTCGCCCGAGACCAACTAGGCCCATTATATCAAAGGAAAAAAGCATGGTCCATTGCGTTATTTCGAGAGGGTCATTTGCGGAGAGGGAAGAGAGCATGGTGGTGAAACCGTCGACTTTGTTGATTATGTGGGGGAGGTAGGCATCTAGGGCTGTTTCAACTTTGTTAGTCACTACCTAACTAACTGACTCTTCGAGGGAAAAAGGAGAAAGGAGAAGGCACATACCCCTCGGCGTAAAAGCCCGGTCCCACGCCTTTCGCCGTCGCTTATGCAGCGCCTTGTCGCGCGTCATGTGGACCGAGGATTTGGTATCGTTGGTTGACACTTGGTCGTACCAGGTGGACTTGCGGCATTTAGTTCGTGGCCCGTAGATGATATCGATGGCGGACTGGCGGCGGATGGAGAGTTCGCGGGGGCCTGTATGTATCCTGTCAACATGTTGACTTTACGTATCTGGTGTGTGTGTTTCAGGTGAATGGCAAGAGTAGAAACGCACCCGTTCTCACAAAATCCCCATATTTATCATGCATGGCCTTCAACTCTTTATGGTACATTGACTCCTTCCCCGCCAGCCAGGTTCCATACAGTTTCGTCAATCGAGCCAGGACTGGTCCGGGGAAGCGACCGAGTGGATGGAAGAAAAGGCGATAGACCACCACACTGATTCCGAGACCGGAGACAAATGATCCCAAGATTGTTGCCACTGACGCCGAAGCCGTCCAAAGCGACACATGGTAAAAGGCCGAGTATTGCTGGATCGAAAGTGGGATGAGCAGAGCGATGGCGGTGAGGGCAAATCGGAGATGTTTCTCAACCTCGAGGTTGCGAATCACAACCAAGTGAGTGAGGATTCCCAGGCCAGCACTAGTCGCTGCCATCCTGGGCAAGCCCGCATCCGCGAGAATGTCAAGGTTGGGCATGGCCATTGTCAGGTTGTTAGGCCGGGCTATACTGGGACGCGAGGGAACAGCGACAGAACAAACTTGTACAAGGACTGGCTAGATTAAGTAGACCAACCTGGTTCCCGTTCTTCCTAGTACATAAGTTCCCGCACTTCCTACCACCCAAGTGCCCACACTTCCTAGCATATACATTAATGATCCATGGTTTCTCATTGCTTTGTCATGCAGTGCAACGTCTAGAACGGACAACCCAAAGTCGATCACTGGGCAAGAACTGTGTTATCCTATTCAATACAAAAAGGGTGTGTTGCTTTTCACCCGTCCCCCGGACTCTGGACTTAGTAAGCCCAGCGGAAGAAGGTTGCAGCGAAACGCATAAACATGCATGCCGATAACCTCGCAAGGGAACCGATCAGCACTTTACTTCTGCGCGTGATATTGGCTACCACTACGAAATGGACAAAATGCTAGTCATATCCAATCAGAGGGCAAGACAAATCTCTCTGACCGTAACACAACGCAACGCAACCTACCTTCAATCCTTAGAGGACGCGGCATGCCATGCTTGATTTGACCGCGACAGACGGACGGACGTACTAGGATTGACGCGGGGGTAAAAAGGAACTGTGCAGAAGCAGTGGGACTCGGTTGTTCGGACTAGTTTATCCCGTTTATCTCTATGACAGAGTATGACTTGTTTCTCTCGCCGTGTGGCAAATCAAAAGCGCAGCAACATATGGCTACGGTCCTAAATATAAAGACGTGGCATTTCGAATAGCCTGTGGGTATACGCCGCGCGGCTTTTTTCTTTTCTTTTTTTCTTTGCAGGGTACGACTTTCCATGCCCCCACCCCTGAGCGCCAAGTTGATCGTGATAGGGTAGTACCGATGCGTCTCTATTCTGGAAGCAGGCGATACTATGGACGCTCGCTTGATAAGGTTGTCTCTGGATTACATGCACGCGAATCATACCTGATCTGGTTTTGACACTTACAAGTCGGTCAACTCGACTCTTGTGGATCGAATCCCTGTTGATGACTGGGAAGGGAGTCCACACTTGATCGCCAGGAAGAACCAGGTTTACTTGGAAGGAAATGTAGAAACAATAGCATAGGTTAGTCTACATGTAGTCGACCCGGCAAGAGTAGTTGGTCCAGCGATCTGGTTGGTCGACTGGACGGTACAGACCCACAAAGAAATATTTCAGGGACTTTGTCCTGGAATATCTCTTTCCAAATCTCTACTGCTGTGCTAGTCGGCTTGGCTGAGTAGAAGGAAGGAAGAAAGAAAGAAGAAAGAGGAAGGGCACTTACGTAAGGAATCACACACTGGAATGGTTGAGCTGTTGTAAAGTTTATCAATCTTTTATTTGACATAGAAGTTGCAAATATATATTCGAAAGCCTGAACGCGATGACGACACTGACCCGGGCTGAGACGACAGTGAACAAACAAGTCTAGCCACACTAAGAAAAATCCATAAGCCTGGCCCCTTCCTCAGCTCCCCACTACGGAACCATGAATTCACATAACCTTTTGCACCTTTTCGTCCTTTCCTTCATCTGTAAGGTTCAACCCAGTCAGTCTGTGTTCATTTCAGGCTCAGGGGTATGTCAGGTTAGGGCAAGTAAATGGAGGTAGCTAGGCCAAGCGCTAATATCAGGGAAGGGGGAACTCACTCGAAGCTGTACCCAAAACCCAATCTGTAAAACCGTAAACCCCAAAATTAACCGACCCATCCGCATGGTGTTCGTCATGTTTCTCGTCGCCCCAGACCAACTTGACCTGTTCCCCCACGGCCGAGATAAACGCAAATGTTAGAGCGGTGGAAATATCCATGTTTAAACCCTTGGCTACGGCGACGACTAAGCTCCCGTAGAGGATAATAAAGTCTACAACCGACATGTAGCTGATGGTGAACACATGATGGGCCGTCGGGTCTTTGAGCTCGTGGTGTTTAGCGTGGACGAGTTGGTATATTCCGGGTAGATGCCAGAGTCGATGGATCACCCAGAATAAAACATCACGAATGACCAGGCCGATGAGCACATCGCGCGCCGTCACTTGCCAGGGGGGAAGGTGGTAGGGGCGAGGGAAATCCCAGGACAAAACGGGCTGGCCAGCTCGGTAGGTGACATAGCCAAAATGCATGGCCGTGGCGACAACGTGGTTCCGGAAACTCTCGACAATCATCTTGGATGTGGTATCGCTCCGGTAGCGTGGTCTGAGACGCTCCATAACCAGACCGGTGAGGAGGTAGATGACTTGGACGGAGATACTGCCAATGACTTCAACATAGCCAGGCTTGTATCTGTCCAGCAGGAAATCGACAATCATTTTGGGGGGTCTAAGTATAGATGAAGTGAGAGTGAGTGTATGGTATGGGAAGTTAGAGTGAGCGCAGTGTACCTATGCAAATCGAGAGAGAGAGACAACCAAATTCCCTGGTCTGAAGCCTGCACCTCGAGTCTTATGTACTCGTCCGGCGCCCTATCCTCTCCGTCTTCTCTCCGAGCCAGGCACTGTACCAAGCATATGCCCGACTCGACATTGTGGGATTCCCCGTCCCGGTTTTTGACCTGCGTTGTCTCGATCCGGGAGTAATTTTCTTGTATTACGGGGCCAATGCCAGTGCCCCGAGTTCGCTCCTTTTCCCTTCCTCATCCTCTTTCTGACTCAAAAGACAAACTGGAGTGGTGTGGTGTCGCTGCGCCACTTTCAAACATTCATCACATCCCCAAGCCAACCCGACGCCCAAGCTTGCGTATATCGCGGCGTTGTTCCCATGTTTTGGCAATCCCGTGAGCACTTTTGGCCATCCTTCTCAGGGATGCGCCTTACCATCAACCATGGGAATTCCAGTCATATGTTCACCGAGGATTCTAGTTATGACTCTCTGTAGGTACCGTACCTACGGTATTAATTGGGGGCGATTCGGTCTTTTTTTTTGAGTGAGAGACAGAGCAAGTAATGACTGCTGTCCGGGTATATGATTATGCCGAGTCTACCCGAGTGAGTGCGAAGGTGACGGGTTACCTACTTGTCTGACGACACATGCACTGCCCTGGGTGCTTATTCTGAAATTTCTACCCGGGCGCAAAAATCGGGCACAGGAACCTTCCTCTCTTACCAGGCGATATGAGCGAAGACAAGATCCGGAACAGGCGGCCGCGACACCGCCACCCCACAGCAAACGCTACGCCGGAACCAGAGGAAAAGGGAAAATGGAAAAAAAGGAATGTGATGAAAAATGTTGGCAATGATCCATCACCACTGCCCAAGATACAGTGCAAACACGCGACACAGTCAAGTCCGTCGGGAACATCTTGCATGTCTGCATGTCTGCATGTGCATATGTGCATGTGTTCAAGTTGCCAACCCACGTA
>Ga0247763_1000863_pt1 | contig 18135 bp, 15 predicted proteins | sample UWRJL141409B4_FD_179926 | JGI IMG/M metagenome (GOLD analysis project Ga0247763, IMG submission 179926) | Plant litter microbial communities from Arlington Agricultural Research Station in Wisconsin, United States - UWRJ-L141-409B-4 | ecosystem: Environmental > Terrestrial > Plant litter >...
GGAGGTTAGCGATGAGAAGGAGAATGCGGGAAAGTTGGTGTTTGCTTCGAATGAAGAGGCGGGGGGGGAGGGCGATGAGGCAGGTGGGATAAGACGCCCTGTGGTAGGGAGAATGTACCCATAGGCTGATGGGGGAAAATGCCAAATCCATCACCGCCACATTCTGCAGTTCTTCAGCAACGGCTCGACAATGTCGCCGCAAATAGCATTCCACATTTCCGCGTCGTCCCACGGCCCCAGCCGCACTTCCCCGCCAACCATTCCCTTGATGCAATGCGCAGCAGCCCTGTCGTACAGCTCAGGAGGCGGGTTGTTCATCTCATCCAGCCATTGGAGGGCGAGGGCCAGACGCTCGTAGAACCCTGTTGGCCGCTTCTCCAATGCAAAGTGTGCTTCCAGTGTCTCTTCATGCCAAATCTCGAGAAGTAGGATGCCCAAACCCAGGAGAGCTGCTTTGGGTTCAATCTGTTGGCGGCATTGCAAATGGGTGGCATCTTTGGTGAAAGAAGTTGACACAAACGGTCGGTCAAGGTCTACCGCAGGCTTCCCCGCTGGGATTGTCGGCGCTGCCGTGGCCATGGTGGGGAAGAAAATGTGTTCGTGGGACCAGCAGGGGTCGGGAAGCCAGTTAGTCCGGAAGAGCTGAAGAAGGTTAGATGCGAGGTTCAGGGCAAGGACCATCCGCAGTCGTAGAGGCACTCGAGTCCGCTGCACGGCTGAAATGCGGTTAGACAATAGGTCTTTGAGCCGTGTCCTGGTCAGTATGCCCGAGGTGACTGGCCTAGGACTCTCCGGGACCATCAGTCCGATCTTGCATTGTCTGGTGAGGACAAACCCCATGTGGCATGTCGGGCTGATGGCGGTGCAAATATTCTCTACCAGGACGATTTGAGGCCTGGAAGGGGAAGGCGTGGTACTGTTGACGATGACTTTGACGCGTTGAGATGGTTGGCAGGTTTTGCCGGGCTGTTTCAAGCTTGAGTCGTCGTCGCCATCATCATCGTGAAGCACTCGCACAACAGCTTCATGCCAAACTGTCCGTTTTTCGGATATCGTAGCTTCGAATGTGAGGGGGAAGGCCAATGGGGGCTTGCCAAGCCTCCGGCTCGATGTGCTGTCCAAGATACGGTCCTCCAGGAACAGTCTAGCCTCGTGTTCCTCATGACAATCATCCTGCCAGGCGTGAGAGATGGCGACGTAAAGATTGGATGCCGACTCGTGAGCCCTGCGTAGAGCTTTGGCAATGCTGCGGGCCTCACGTGAGATGCGAAGCCCGGTGGCCTGTCTGTTTGACGAAACTAGGCTGGTCAAGCGGAAGAGAGAGTTGGTCGTGTTGTCGAGATCGGCTGTGATCTGTTTAAAATCCTCGGCGCCAAGCATGAGCTTCACTCTCGGCAAGATATCGAGATGCTTGCGCTTTGCGTCCCGGTTCTCCTGAATGATGCGCATCAGATCATCGCAGGGGCCCTATTTAAATACGTCAGTCCTCAGCTGCCCTAGGTACGTTGTAACGAGCCATCAAGGCCATACCTGGATGCTGGGCACCAGTCCCGCAATCTTAATGGCAAGAGACTGGATCGTCTCGTGGCAGTGTTCCAACAGCCCTCGAAGGGCGGCAAATGTCTCGCTTCCCACGTAGTCCAGCACCTGTTCTTGGACAAGTTTATCCTTCAGATATTCGACCGGGTCGTTCTCCAGTCGGGATACATCTTCACAACCGCTCCCGACAAGAATGGATCGAATAATTTCAGCGACGTGTTGCTGCTGCGAAAGAAGGGCAAGGGTCAGTTTCTCAACGCATCGTCGCTTCCTCAAAAAGATGACGCCTCTGCCGATGCCCTTTTTCGATGCGTCAAGCGCAGCAAAAAGAATGGGAAGCGCCCCGAGGACGACGCCCGCGACCTCGAAGCCGGACATCACTGCGATGAGGGCCGTTTGAATGATGCTAATCGAGAAATGAAGGGCGGGCTGAGGTGCAGCTGAAGCCCGAACATTCTCTGAACATGGGAAGCCTAGGGGAGCGGGGTAATGTGCCAAGATATTTTCTGCAACTCGGATTGGTTGGCCTGAAGAGGAGGAGAGAGGAAAGAGCGATGTTTGCCATCAGTCAACCATGACCTCATCAACTCGCAAGCCATGGACGCACTTGCCGATGCTGGGTTTCGCGTCGCCAATCTGTTTGAGAAAGTCAAGACTTCCGAATCGAGTCACCCGCCGGACGACTTGATCCCAAAGTTGGCTGCCGAGGCGGATCGCTTCCAGCTTTGGGCCATCAATCTTGGCCTGTTGGTTTCGGGACACGCATCACTTGACTACCGCGTCAGAGATGCCGAGGCAATTCGATTTGCGCTCCTCAGACTGATCGCTAGCCTCGAGGACGCGCTTTCCGAAGGTTGTCGTTCCTGCTGAGTCGACGCCCCCCAGCAGTTTGCAACGCTAACCCCCAACGCAATGCTAGTTCTCGATTATTTGGGCAACCCCTCCGACCTCTCACAGACCTCGGAACAAGTGGGCGAAGAAGATGTTGATGACGAAGGCTTCGGCCTCCAGGACGGTTCCGACAGTGATATCTTATGGGAAGGTATCAGAGATCCAATCGACCGGCTCTTCAAACTTGCCCTCTGGATCCGCAACCCATCGTCTAGAAGCGCCTCACAAAAAGTTCTGCAATACCGTGTCATTGACCCCGAAAGTGGTGTAGATCTCCTGGACGTCTTTAGGAAATGCGACTACGACTACGTGAGCTCCCTCTTCCTAGAGTTTCGGAAATCGAGAGCCAGGGCAAACCACCCAGAAGCAGAGCCGGCCCCAGAGGAGGGTAACAGCGACCAGTCATTGGACTATGTGGACTGCGTATGGGAGCCTATCCGCACACTGCTTTCGCAACACAAGGAAGAGTGCGTGAACGGAGCCGAGTCGTTTCTGGTACGCCGCATAGCACAAGCAAACGCTCGCCGCAGACAGCAATTCGCATATTGGAGGAATCACCGTAGCAAACTAGGTCAACATTCTGCCAGGGCAATCCAGCAGACCACGATTCAGCATGATGTTGCCATAGCACAAGCAGAGCCCGGGGACCAGCGACTTCTGGACAGTACCTTCCCACCCGCGGTGGGCGCTGCGCCGTCCGTGACGACTGCCAGCCGATTGGACGTTCTACGGGTGGCTTCATGGAATGATCAAGCAACAGTTGGCTCAGTTACCGAGTATGCAGCATCTGCGTGGCAACCTGGAAAGGAACAGCTTGGCTTCCCCCCACCGCCCACACATTTGTCCGACGGCAAGTTCTTTGAGTGTCCATATTGTTTCACAATATGCTCTAGCAGGCTCCTCTCCGACGGAGCGTGGAGGTAAGAGAAATTAGGAGCGATAAAAGTCGAGTGCCCCTGCTAATGGATGTGCCTCACCTGCATCAGAGCCCATTTGATCCATGATCTTCGGCCTTACTTGTGTACATATAACGACTGCAGAATGTCCGATTATTTGTATGACAGCATCGAAACTTGGATCAAGCACGAAGAGACAGCACACCGCCCGTCCCTGCGTTGCCCTGAGCACCTTTTCGAGGTGTTTTCCTCCAAAGAGGATTTTAGATCACATATCGAGTCCGAGCATGTCAGCTGGAGCAACGATGTCAAAGCCGCCCTCGTAAATTTTGCCAGCGAATCGAGTTCAAATGTCACCACCAGATGCTGCCCCATCTGCCTTGCTGCCTACGCCACGACTCGGGAACTCAACATACACATTGCGAGGCACTTGGAACGGTTCTCGCTCTTTTCGCTACCCCGATCCGCAGGCGATTGTGCTGCCATTGGCTCAGATCAGGCCGCTTCCAGCAAGCCAAACCAGTCTGGTGGTGATTCAAGGCAGGAGGGAATGGCCGAGACTCTACGATTCACCCCCACCGATGCAGGTCGCTCTGAGCCATACGGTGTCCAGTCCGGCCGCTCAACTCCGGAATCAGAGCTCGAAACTCCGGAACCAGAGCTCGAGACTCCGCCACGAACTCCCCCTCCCCCCTCCCAGCCCAGCCCCCAAGCCACTTCTCCAGCAGCTGCTATTAATGAGCTCCGGCCCGATGAGATGGAAGCCTTGTCAAAGTTGAAAGAGGGCGAGTTGCATGAGAGGGCAGCCGCGGCCATTTTGCTGGGTGATGTGATAGTCAGCCGCCATATTCTTGGCGATACAGTATGTAAATTCACGTTGCCCGGTCATGTACTATGTCCTTTTCTAACGAGACCGCAGATTCTAGACATTTGGCGTGCCGCAAAGGATCTGATCGAGCCTAGCAAACCTGACGATGCTCGCTACGCCGCGTGGCAACTTTTTTCAAAGTGTGCAAGGCATATATCATCATCAGATGTTGGTCGGCAACGCGAACTTTTCGAAGACTTGATGGCCCCAGCCAGCCAGGATGACTTCTTTCTCCGGCTTGCAGCCCTCGAGGCCCTCACCATGGACGGGGGTCATGTCGATGAATTCTCTCACAGCCTCTTTCCACTTCTCGCGACATGGCTTGGTGATTGTTACCTGGTTGTGCGCGAGGCTCGTCGGCGTGGCTCCCGTGGAGGAGTGAAAAAGGGACCGCTCAAGGGACAAGCCGACGCGATGAACGAGGAGAGGAATCTCTCTCATTTGTTCACATTCATCAAAAACGTCATCACCCTTAACCCTCAGATGGCCTGGATGGCTTCTGCGGATGGAGGCTTGATCGATATCCTGATTAAGATATGCCTGTCAACGAGTGCCAACGGCGATCTCGCAGCTTGCATCTCCATAATTAACACCCTTGTCGACTCTATCCACAACGATAAGTTAAAGAGCTGCATTCAGGTCCTGAGCTCCACATACCGCATGGTACCAACCCTCACGAAAGATGCCTGGCAATGCATTGACAAGTTTCTCCGATCATCACATGGCCAGTCCGCCGTGATGATTCTACTGGATGTGCTACGAACGCATCCTGGACCGGAAGGCAGCTCTGCTCACAAAGACAGCATCCGAAATATCCGAGCGGCATTATATGTTTTCAGAAGGCTTTTGATGGAATCAGCCGACCCCAAATATCCAGCCATCCCCTTCGCACTCCTCATTGACGCGCTGGCCAGCCTTGCCCCCGAGGCCTCAGACACTAGGATATCGCTAGAGATCCTCAAGCTCATCAATTCCCTTTTCTATAGTCCAAACGGAAACATCAACGCCATCGTGGTGGGCGAGTCCTGGTCTGCCATCTTTTCTGTCGCCGTTAAATGCGCCGAAACAGCCCTTGGAACACCAGCTCCGGCGAGCTCGGATGCTAAGAATGAGAAAGACAATGTTGCTCACCAGGTGATGCGGCTTGTAGGCGTGGTCGAAAAGTTGCTAGCGGCGGAAAGCGAGGGCTTCAAGCAAGGTGATGACTGTCGGAAGTTCCTCGATGAAGTGCGCCCGTCTGCCAGGGCGGCACGCGATGCTGTCGAACGGCTTCAGCACCCTACGGAGCAGGCACTCGGCAAGTCGGTTTACCCCTAGCCTCGGGTAGCCACTCGCAACGGCTTTGCAATTTATGGCTGAAACTCAGGGACAAATGCACCTGACCCAAGCATCTCAATTCTTTACAAAGACACCTTACCGTCTGAAATTCACACCAATCCACAGGCAGATGGATCTTCCTCGGTTGGCCTAGCAGAATCCTCCTAATATTCTGTAGGAGACTCACCCAACGTCCGTACCAGAGGACCCCACGCCCCACCATTCTCAAAGCTTGCCTGTTTGCGCTCTTTGTAAATATCGCCTCGGCGACGTCTTCGTCCCCTTCAGTCCGCAAAACAACACCGGTTGATACTGCCCCTGGTACTCCCTAATGATCATCGGCCTGACTATCCGTGAGTTGAGACGCGTCGTTGGCGGAGATGGAACGGCCGTCTTTTCCGTCAGAGCGCCCCCACACGGAGGACAAATAGTCGTAACTTGCGGGTTTGTGGCCGGCATCGTGGCGCATTCGATCGTCGCAGCTGCGTCCCGGCGCGGGAGAAGTCGGGGGAGCGATCGGGTTGCACGGGGTGGGGCGCGTATAAGAATAAGAGTACTCAAGAATAAAACGGCATCGATGAAGAGTCGAAAGAAGTCGCGCTTCGCACCGTTCTCAAAACCGGAATTTTGATTAGCTCAGTTGAAGAGGTGAAATTCCGCTCTCACCACAGCAGGTTGGCCCAAACGTAGTACTAGAACTAATACCTAGGTACGTAAACGTTGCACAACAAAGCTATCTGTAGCTCATGCATCTGATTCGCCCGAAATGACGCAGTCAGAGCTGGGTGATCGACATCAACCAGCCTAATACGTATGTCTCCAGCAGCGGGACCAACCGTTACATCCCGGAACTGGGATTAATCAGCGCCAGTGGGCGGACGAGCCTGCGCCTTTCGTGTCAATATTGATTGACTGTGTGGAATGGAATCCAACAGTCTCAAATTGGGCAACGTGCCGAGTTTTGAGGTGATCTGACGCACGCAGACTGAAGTAATCACTGTCACTCTACAGAGGTTCGATGGCTATAACAACGGTTGCTCGTCCGCAGCTACCACACTAGGAATCAAGTCATTCAAGTTGCCGCCAGCCTTGACAATCTCTCACATAATTTACATCACCATGGACATGAAAGCCATCGTCATCTCCGCCTACGGCCCCGTCGAAAACCTCGTCATCCGCAAAGTCCCCCTCCCCGTTCCCTCCCCTGGGACCGCGCGCATCCGCATTCGTGCCTTTGGCGTCAATCACGCCGAAATGCACATGCGACGAGGCGAGTGGGCCGAGTCTGTCCCTATCAGCGGCATCGAGTGCGTCGGCACCATCGACGACTGTCCTGGGGGGGAGTTCCCTATCGGCTCGGCTGTCGCCTCTGTCATGGGTGGTCTCGGCCGCACGATCAGTGGTAGCTACGCGGAATACACGGTTGCACGGGTGGAGAATATCGTGCTTCTGGCTGAGACAGTCAATGAGAGCGAGCTCCCGCTCCCGTGGGATCAACTTGCGGCACTTCCCGAGTCATATTGCACGGCGTGGACATGTCTGTTTCGCAACTTGGGATTGGAAAAAGGTCACACGCTTCTCATCAGAGGTGCCACTTCGGCGTTTGGTAGAGCTGCGCTGAACTTGGCGGTGCATGCTGGCGCCACCGTGGTAGCCACATCGAGGAACGAGTCGAAATTCAACGAACTCAAGGCCCTCGGCGCAGCGGATGCGGTCTTGGAAGGCCCGGGGTTGCCGGCGAGGTTGAGCGGCGAGGGCAAAGTGGCAAAGTTTGACCGGGTGTTGGAGTTGGTTGGGAACAGCACATTGTTGGAGTCGTTGACGCTCGTCAGGAGACACGGGCGATTGTGTCTTGCGGGTTGGCTGGGAGGATTAGAGCCTATCAAAGACTTCAACCCCCTCTTGCAGATGGCCAGCGGCATTCATTTCAGCTTCTTTGGCAGCTTTGTCTTTGGCACTCCCGAGTTCCCACTCTGGGATGTGCCTCTCCAGGCAATTGTCACGGCCGTCGCTGAGGGCAAGTTCGACGCCAAGCCATGGAAGGTGTTTAGGTTTTCCGAGATCCGTGAGGCGCATCGGCACATGGAGGAGGGTCTCGCGCGCGGGAAAATGGTTGTTGTCGTTGATGCGGAGGCTCAAGGTCAAGATAGCACTGACTAGGGTTGGCGGGCCGAGTAGCAATGTTGTACACGCTACAAGATGCAACATCGGCTCTCGGACTGAGAAGTGGGAGTGGTGCGGTTATAGCGCTGGTCTTGGTACTTTGATCGGCAATTTTATCCGGTAACTGAAATTTCCTCTGATGGATACTCTGGCCACAAGCCTCGCCATGCCTCCGTTCTCGAAATGGCAGGAAACGGCGGGGTGCAGCTTCGGGATGTGACGCTAGGGTCCCAAGAACCGGGTTGTTCTCCGCGATTCTCCACCCCGGATCTCACTGCATCACGAGGTAATGTCCCGGCAGCGGTTGTTCGGCTTAGGGTCTCTGTTATAGCAACAGTAGGTTACGCCTTGGAACGACGCATCAAAGAGACTTCATGTTGCATTTTCACGGATGGTGTCAGGTCCGGAAATGGGACCTCGCAGTGTCATTGTTCGGCGACATTGCCGTGGCGAGATGTTGCTTGTTCGGGGTATATAATGTGAATGTTTGTGTCGGAGAATTTCATGCGCCTGTCTCGTTCGACAGCCAGCCAGTCCGACCGTCTTCGTAGTCAGCAAGTCGCAAGTCGCCGTCATGAAGCTCTCCACCTTCACTCTCCTGGGTCTTTCGTGCGTGGCGCCCGTTCTGGGTGCCCGCTCCCCCGGCTGTGGAAAGACGCCGACGATCCGCAACGGCCAGTACTCGATGACGGTCAATGGCAAGCAGAGACAGTACATTGTCCGCCTTCCCGACAACTACAACTCCAACCAGGCCTATCGTCTCGTCTTCACCTTCCATGCCCTCGGTGGTAACGCCGAGCAGATTGCCAACGGTGGCGGTGGCACTCTGGCCTTTTACGGCCTGCCTCCGCTGATGACAGGCAACAACAGCGCGATCTTCGTCTCGCCCAACGGTTTGAACCAAGGGTGGGGCAACCAGGGAGGCGAGGACATCACCTTTGTCGACAACATGGTGCGCACCATTGAGAACGATCTTTGCGTTGAGCAGTCGCTGCGTTTCGCCACCGGCTTCAGCTACGGCGGAGCCATGTCGTACTCGTGGGCGTGCTCTCGTCCCAACGACGTGCGTGCCATTTCGGTGCTCTCGAGCGCTGTCCTCAGCGGCTGCAACGGCGGCACCCAGCCCGTAGCCTACTACCACCAACACGGCACCCGCGACTCGGTCCTCAGCATTGCCCAGGGCCGCCAGATGCGTGACCGCTTTGTCCAGAACAACGGATGCAACCGTCTCTCTTCGGAGCCCCAGCCCAACGGTGGCCGTTCCACCAAGACGCAATACAGTGGCTGCCTGCCCGACAAGCCCGTCACCTGGGTTATCTTTGACGGCGACCACAACCCCTCGCAGACCGATCAGGGCAGCAACACGCCCTTTGCCCCTGGTAACACGTGGGAATTCTGGCGCCAGTTCCAGGCCAAGGATAGCGATGGTAACGTGCCCCCGACCAACCCGCAGCCTACGCCCAGCAACCCTCCGACCAACCCTCCTCCCACCACGACTGTGGCTCCTCCCCAGCCGACTCAGCCGTCTCCGAACGAGCCCACCTCGCCCAGGTGGGGCCAATGCGGCGGCAACGGCTGGAACGGCCCCAAGGCGTGCGTTTCCGGCACGACTTGCACGCGCATCAACGAATGGTACCACCAGTGCCTGTAATAGTGTTGTAATGTGGGGATACCGTCAAAAAGAAAGCAAGGAAAGCGAAAGGGGAAGGTGAAGGTGAAAATGCACATAGATCCGGTCTGGTCTAGTCGGGGTTGCATAGGCCCGGGAGGGGGGGAGGGGTGTACATAAAAAACCAAAACTAAAACAACGCAAATCAAGCATCAAATTTTATTTTTGTCCAATCTATGCCTCTTGTCTGTCACTGGATGTTGATACAGACGTTGATGTTGTTGGGGGTTGTTGCTGGATGATGATGATGATGTTCAACACCAAGCATACCTCAACCTCATCGCCGGAGTCTCACTAATAAAATGTTCCATGAGCGTTCGGTTCCCTAGCAACTCCACGCGGCTGCGACGTCGCAACTCAGCTCGGCGTGCTTTGTCGGTCTGTTTCCGCTGCGTGGTGATCAGGGACCGTTGTTCTGACGGTAAAAGGTGGGCGAGACTTTGTTGGTCGTTGATGCTGAGTTTGGAGAGGGCGGTCGATAGTGGTGCGTGGCGTCGATTGTTTCGAGAGGCGACTGGAAGGACTGCTTGTGCGTCTGGTGGGTGGTCTGCATTTGTGTCCATGTCCGGGATACTGGACTCTGCATGCGGTAGTTTCTCCGAATCCGAGGAATCACACCGCCGTTGGTAACCCTGCAGAGTCTTCCCCGGCGAGCCCACACGACTGGAAATGGCCTTTCCCGAAGGCAGTCGCACGACCTTCTCATTCCAGCCCGTCAGTGAGAGGCCCCCTCCATCCCGAGTTTCTGCGGTATCTGTATCTGTGTCGAAATCAAAGAAATCTCGATATTCTGAATCCACACTGTCAATATCGAGAATGCAATGTCCTTTCCCCAACATGTGCTGCTGAGCCGCGAGCGCAGTTCTTCGTTGCGAATGACAGAAAATACATTCATGATATCGAAACACCACTAGAAAAAGATAGTGAAGCAACGTTTCGATGTCGACGACGAGATGGTCCAGATTGAGGTTGGTGAGGAAAAAACCATGGCGCTTTTGCATGTGCTCGAGGTTGGTTTCTAGAGAGGTGGAGCGTTCTGGACAAAAGAGGCAGAGAGAGGGGATGAACTCGGGTTCTTCTTCAGGGATAAGATTGTTTTCGCAGTTGTCTCCGGAGCTGGCGTCGTCCTCTGCTGAGCTGGTGTCGTTGCCTTCGGAACTGGCGTCACGTGACGCTTTCTCAACAGAATCTAAAGTTGGACAATCCAGTGGTGCAAGGCCAGCAACGCGACGTCGAAGATTTTCCACGCTGTTGGTTGCTTAGAATTGAGTCCCATTAAGGCTTTTAAGGGTATAGCTTACTGCCATGGTGTCTTTGAGTGTGCCCGCCGGATCTCGTTGTTGGCAAGGGTGATGTTGCATGCCCCGCACTGTTTTGATTCCGAAGACGCCATTGCTGTAGTTGTAGTTGTTGCAGCGAGGGATGTGTCGAGCATGCGATCAAACTTTCTTGTATTGATATGTCGAGTAAGTGTTGTGGGTGTTGAGTGTTGAACCAGTGAACTCTGGACGACAATTTAACATCAAATACTCTTCTTGAACAAGTTGTCTCGGCTGACTCTGCGTGGCGAAGTCTGCTTTCAACTCCCCCCATTTTCAGAATGATTCATCTGATAATTGTGGGGTCGGGTGGATCAGATGTCAGTTCAAGCAATTTGATTGGCTTAGCTAAGCTCACTAAAATCTCCGAGTGAGCAGCTACCCTTGTTGGGGCTTAGCGCATTAGCAGCAAAGCGTCGGCATCTCCAGAGTCTAGACTAACTGGGCTTGAGTTGGGGCACCATGGTCAGGTGCTGAGTTCCAGCAGCAGTTCTCTCACCACAAGGCGCAATTTGCCAGTCACATGCCTGGGACCTGATCCACTGGAATTTCACTGGTTGAGCACTCGGAATGCTCATCTAAGTGGTTTGTTATTTCTACCCGGGTTTTGGACAAGTGTCTGGATCCTCACTTGGGGTTTCAATGAACATGATGAGCATGTGCAACTGAATATTGAACTGCTGAGCAAACCGTGACATGTTCATTCTTCACTCATTGCTCGTTTGAGCGGCAAGAATATGCACATGTAGTTTTCCAGCACTACTCGATTTTGTTTTCTTTCCTTTTTTTTTCCCCCCTCTCTTCTTTTTACTTGGGTTAGAAGGTCAAACCCTGCCCTCTTCCGCCAGGTCCTTCACTTTGAGAACTCAAGCAAGGTCACGCCAGCAAAACACTGTTAACTTGTTCGCTTTGCAAATACCTCAAAAGTCCCAATTGGAGAGGAATACACCAAGACCCGGGCGTCACTTTTCCAGGCTACATTGAACGCACCGGCTATTATCACCACCAAGCAACGGCTCAATAAAACGCACCGTCTGGATAAACCGGGAACATCGGGGTTTATTTTAGAGTTTTGATTCTCGCACCTCTAACAAAGTCCGGACGCCAAAATATAGTCTGGTCTCGAGCGGGGTAGGGAACTACCTACTATCTGTACGTCCACGACATGTCTTTATATTTCACAAAACATGACCCAGGCCACCAATGACCTTGCATCTCCGAGGCCAAAACTTAATATCTTAGCAATCCTTCTTTTCTTCTCAATCTTCACTGGTCGAAAACCAAAATGGCACCACCCCATTTTCTCCGCGGCCTAATCCTTTCGGCGGCATGTCTCTTTACTTGGTCGCTGCCCGCCTCAGCGCAGACGACGTCGTGTGTTCTCCCCAACTGGACGATTGACGACATCAAAATCAGTTTTCGAAACCCTAACCGTGCCAATTTCACACTGCATAGCACAGCGACGGGAGTTTCCGAAGCCATTTCCTGTCCTTTGGAATTTGCCACGCTCTGCGAGATTAGGGGAACGCCGAACCAAAAGGACTTGTATATTCACTTGCAGACGAAAAATGATGACGTTTGGGTGAATGTGACGACTCCGTATACGTGCGATGGAAAGTAAGTTCTCCCTCTCTCTCTTGTATTTTGTATCTAGTGAGATTTTTTTGTTGGTTGATAGATGAAAATAGGGCCGGACTGGTGACGGGAACGGCGGAGAGACTGGTTGACTGTGCCGAGGATCTTTACTCGTGCACGGCGGGGCAGCTGGTTGTGAATGGGACTTTTCTCAGCTGGTAGGCTCCAGTTGTAGGACTTGGTGTCATGTCCAGGGACGAGAGGAGACGTGGTATTTTGTGCGTGTTAAAAGGTTGGATTAGAAAGATCCGTGTTAGTTTACGAGCTACTTCGCTTGGGGGGCAAGTACACAATAGAAACTAGATGAGATGAACATGGTAAACCGTCTACCATTATATCAACATCAGATGCCCGAGAACTAATGTTCTGCAATGTCTCACCAAAAAAAAAAGATAGATAGATCAAACCACCCGCCTCTCCACTTTAACATGTCTCATCGAATCCAAAATATCCCCGTCTCTGTATGCCCAAACCCCCTTCGCGTCCGGGACCTGATGCCCTCTAGCCTCGGCTTTAAACTCGGCATCAAAGATGGGAAACGACGAAATCTCGGGAAGCGATCTCCGCACGCTCACGGCCCACACCAACACTGCCCAGACAAACAAGATGGCCACGCCCTGAAACACGGCAAAAACCTGCACAAGTGTCGGGTCGAATTTGATCTTTGTGTAACTCCGTACCACCGACGCGGTAGTATAAAATTCTGAGGGCAGGGTTGTAGATAAAACACGGTCGGAAAGTCCTGGATTCCCATAATTATTCGCGTTGAAAATCCAAAGAGGGAAAACCAAGACGGATCGAAATTCCCTGAGGATCACACCCTGAGAGAACGAATGTTTAAGCTGCTCGTGAGAGGACCAGAAACTTTCTATTATAGACGACGGAGCGGGGATGTTGGAGGCGGAAAAGTCGAGAAGCCAGGCGAGGATGGATCGATAGGCCACTACCTCTGACGCAGACAGAGAGATGGGGAGAGGGGAAGTGAGGTTACTGGCTTCGGTTATGGTGAGGTTGGATTTGGCGGCGAGAACAGTGGCGAAGCGGCGATGGAAGGAAAACCGCGTAGTAATGTTGGGAGGCGGGCTAGTGGAGACACATTCCCCGTTGAGGAGGCCGCCCGTACACACAAAGATGGCGGCGTCGAGTTGCGTGGGAGAGAATTGGGAGAGACAGAATTTGGCGGCGATGATGGTCGTGTTGGACCCGAAAAGCTGGCAGGACGCGGCGTCAAAGGTCTTGCCGGCGGGGAGACTGGTGAACTCGACGTGGATGGCGGGGGCGCGCTCGATGCGTATTTGGCTATGCTCGGGAAAGCCTTCGTCAATCCAGGGGACCATGTTGACGATGCCTCCGGACAAGAGGTAGGCAGCGCATTGCGCAACGCTGTCTTGTCCGTTGTTCTGACACTCGATGGGGTCGGTGGTGGTGGTGTAGAACGGGTTGGTGATGAGATCGTGCACTTGTCCCGTGTAGGAGTAGGGCAGGATGTTGAAGGGGTAGCCTGGCTCCAGGGCCTTGAGACTTTCGAAGAAGGGGGCGACGTAGGAAGCATTGAACGGGCCAACCCCTGCCGTGACAGTGTCGGAGTGCACCGTATCGAAGACGACGATGAGAGATGTTCGAACTGGGGGTGTTAGCAATCACATTGTTTTTTTTCTTTTTCTTTTTGGGGTGGAAGTGAGAAAGAAATGGGACAAAAGAAACTTACAGAACAAAACAATACCCGCCAACCCAACCACGACCATCAAAAACAGGCGAAAGAATCCCCAGAGTCGCGATCCCAGCGGCGTCGACCGGTGGAAGATGAGGCTCAGCGTGCCCGACACCGAAGTGGTGGGGGAGAGAGCGAGCTGTCGAACATATGGCGTGCCGTCGCCATGTGAACTGCGGATGAAGCTCCACTGGAGATATGAAAAGGCCTGCGACAGCGAGACAGTCACCAGCGTGGTGAGAAGACCCTGGAGCGCTCTCACAATGGTGATGGTGGTGCTGACGTCGGCGGTGAGGAAGCCATCTAAGCGGCCCTTTTCCTCCGAGATGGACTCGGCCCGAACTGTGAACTGGATGATGACGATAATCCCCGCCAATAATCCGCTGGCCACCAGAACCTTGATGGTCTGTCGGGCCAGAGCACTGATTCCGTGGCCTGCATCGGGACTTGCTCTCGGGCCCATGGTGTAAGTAAGTGGCTCAAGTAAGGTACCTACTCGGTAGAACTGACTTGAAATGGCAAATCCATCAGACAAAAAAAGTCCCGGGAGATGCGACAACTTCAAGTCATTCGCAGTGGTCGCCCCCGTTCTCTGCCATTAATTAATTTCCCAAACGCACGCGCTCAACAAGACGCTAAGGAGCGATGTTTTCCTGGGCAAGCTGCAACGCTAGGGGGTGGTGTTTTCCTGGGCACGCTGGAAAGAGACAAGCGGCGGTCAAGCAGCCGCCTGAGCTGGTCAGGATTTGCATGGCAGCATGGGATTTTTGCCGTTTGCCGTTTGCCCAGGACGAGACCATGCCAGCGCTCCAATGATGCGGTCGACTTTCTCGGTAGGGCTGAAGGCGCTAGCAATTTGGCATTGTCACTGGGGCCTCCAGCTGAACACACAAGAAACGACCAACGAGGCATCATTGGCTTGGCAGTGGTCGGTCCCAACCATTTCCGAGGCCTGCCCAGACGCCAGCACGGTCTGGACCATGGAGCTTGGCAAAACAAAGGGATGGTGAAAACCAACTGGTTTCCTCCCGAGGAGAGTTCTGGTTGCCAGACAAGTCATCTCTCTCTCACACACAAACAAAGATGCCGTCGTCATCAACGAGAAGTTTTGGAGCCGCCGCTCTGTTGGCTTTGTCCGTCCCAGTCAGCGGTAAGTGTCATATCTTTCTTGGCACGACGTCAAGTCCAGCCAGTCTAGTCCCCAGCTAATACCCAGTGTGCGTGCACAGGACTCGCTGTCAACGGCAGCGATGTTTCTATCCCCGACGCTATGGATCGACGAGATCTAGCTCCCCGAGCTGCTTGTGCCGCCGATGCCAAATGCCAAGCGACCGCTCTCGTTCTGCACTCGACGTGGGCCAAGATTTCCGGCGCCGACACTTTTACCGCCTTCACCGTTGTGGTCGTCAGCAATACCGTCAAGAAAACCGCCTCGGAGAGCACCATCTGGCGATCCCCGCCGCCGGATTTTGTCCCTCCCCGAACCAACGCTGAAGGCAAAAAAGTCGAAACAGTACGGTACGTACGCGTGGGCGGCGCTGTGGAAACTACCACGGTTGCGTTCCCCAATGTGTTTTACGCTTGGAACGGGGAATACGTCGTCGACGGGCAAGTCCCTGTAACTACCGGAACGGTAACCACATGTCTGCCCGTCGCCAAATCCACCTTTTCTTTCCCCGGAAATCCCCAACCGGCATCGCCCCGTAATTCACAGGCGGGAATCGACCCCGGACCGGACGTGCTCGGATGGGGATATACCCTGCAGCCTGCGGGTACTACTAAATTCTTCCCGATAATCGACCTGCTTCCTAACCCGACGGGCTTGCCTCTCTCCGCTGTAAAAGGAGCCTGCGAGGAAGTAGCGCCGTCCTATGCGGCGGGTGCATCTCCGAAATTCGACGCGCCATGGTTAGCAGTGGGTGCGAGACAGACGGTCTTTGTCGGGGAAAAGGATGCGGATACCCCGGCGACAAAACTTCTTACGCAACCGGGCATTTCCAAGGTCACGGCTACGCCGACGCCAGTGCCTCCGGGAGTGTCGTTGCCGACGGGGACGGCGGTGGTCAGCGGTGGGTTGGGGTCGGGCTCCGGTTTTGGTTCGGGGTCTGGCTCAGGGTCTGGCAATGGAAATGGAAATGGGAATAATGGTGGAAATCAAAACAATGGCGGAAATGACCCTTCAGGCACAGGTACAGGATCAGGAGGTGCGGCTGCTGGAACCGGTGGTGCTGGTCAGGGTGGAGGAAGTGGATCGGGGTCTAACTCGGGTGCCTTTGCTCTGAGGCCGCTGTCTGTCCTCTCGGCGCTTGTGGTGGCGGCCTGTATCGCAGCCCTTTAAGAAGGAAGTGTGTTGGTCAGATGGGAATCTTACCTAGGTTAGGGTGCATTAATAGATTTAGCAATAGCATTGGGAAAGGAACCCCCTTAATACAGGATTGTTAGTGTGGGACCTTAAGGAGCTGAGTGGTGACTTTTATCTATAAGAGGCCTAGACCGATAATTTTGACGTCAAGGTAATGTACCGAGGTCCCAGGTTTTTAGGCCAGTCTTTGATTGGGAAAATGACACTTGGGAGGCTGGGACGGCTTGCAGGCTGTCATTGAAGTTTGGTACCCCAACAACATCAAATCTTTCACGTCTGGTGACCAAACAATAGCAGCTTCAAGAACCAACAACTTTCGGGCGTTGACCATTTTATATTGTCTACAGAACACTTGGCTTGTCCGGTTGAACTCTAATCATTGAAGGTCCTCTATATATTGGCGTACATGTATGTGAGGCTGTTCTGTGCGTGACCATGACTGAGCAACAGTGATTGACCCGGATCTATTTTCAACACCTTTCTGCAACACAAGCGCCTGGTGTTGCTGAGCTCGCACCGCCGCCTTTGCTTAGCAGTTGTTGAAGCAAGCAGCTATTTGACACACAGCCTGATTAGTCGCAAGACACATAGAGACGGAGTGGGCTGTGAATTATGAAGTGACATACTGCGGATTCTCTCGCACCCATCAAAGTCACCAGTGCGGGTGAAGCAGTCCACAAACTCGTTCTGGCAACGGTCGTGGCACGGAGTCTGAGCAGCGCCGAGAGCCACCATACCGAGGGTAGCAACGATGATGGAGATGAACTTCATGGTTGCGGTTGGTAAAATAGACTTGAAGTCTGGTAGATGTGATTGTGTTGAAAGGTGATGTTGATGTGAAGAAGACTTGTTGATGTTTTGCTTTTTTTCTATTCTCCTGGCTGCGACTTTGGCGACTCTTTATACTCGAAACTATCACTCATTCCCATAGCTCGGTGGCAAGCTACCTACCCACCCAGGTAGGTACGTATACCACATGCACCTGCAAGGCTTTCACGGATTTGTTGGAATGCAGAATCCTCAAGTCTCAACTCACGGGGATTATTGCCATGTTTCAAGGGTATCTGCGGCGTGTGTTAAAATCTAGCCAATGCTAATAGACTGTTGGTAGTTGAATGCAGTGCACTGGGCACAAATGGGCCAGTTTGGACATGGAGACAGGGTTGAGGCCAAGGTTACGCCCCCGGCTACCAAAGAATGAAGTCCATTGGCATTGCCAGCTAGTTACGTAGGTAGCTGGCTTTCTGGAACTTCGGAGGATTATAATGCTGGGAATAACATGGTATATCATCCGATTGGGTGACGCAAAGCTTACTTGGTCCCAGGGTGCTGGGATCCAACTTTGTGGCACAGGTTTGGGGCCCCAGGAATACGCCGTCATACGCCCAGCAACAAGTGAATGCTTATGCACTAATGTTCCGGTCAAGCCGAGAACAATCCTTCCGCCCCTACGTCCCTGACCGGTAGGTAGACTGCATGCCCTGGCTGTCACGGGAGGCATCTACTCACAAAGAGGGAAGGGATTGGCGTTTGGATTGTCCTAGTTACCAAGTCCTGAGTGTTACCCAAGCGGCCGCTCGGTCAGTCTTGACTCCTTCAATATTGATCAAATGTGATCAATCAGCTTCTCGGTCAATTCCAACATCATTCTGGGCCTGTTGGCTCTGGAAACGAGGAACTGGCAACATTCGTATAAGAGCAATAGTCCAGATTGGGAAGGGTTTCCGATCATCATCATGTCTGGTCCTGGCACATGATGCGAAGG